>Ga0187218_1000002_pt1 | contig 87416 bp, 129 predicted proteins | sample 14SPOviralmetaG_FD_130167 | JGI IMG/M metagenome (GOLD analysis project Ga0187218, IMG submission 130167) | Marine viral communities from the oligotrophic San Pedro Time Series (SPOT) site, San Pedro Channel, CA, USA - 14 SPOT_SRF_2010-08-11... | ecosystem: Environmental > Aquatic > Marine >...
GTTGGACTTTGGAAAGATGAAACAACAAGAGAACATGTAGCTGAAGAATGTGGTTATCTAGAAATGCTAAACATTGAACCATTTGGCCCAATCATTGCAAAATTTGATAGTGGTAATTCTTCATTGTCTGTAATTCATGGTGACACAATTAAATACGATGCGTCTAAGAAAACTGTTACATGGAAACTATTTGGTAAGACTATTACAAAACCTTTAGATCATATTAAAAAAGTAAACCTTGGTGGTCTTAGAGATTACAAAGAAACTAGATATGTTGTTAAGTTAGATGTTGAGTTTGCAGGTAAAACATATGAAGATGTATTATTTACTATTGATGATCGACCAGATACTAGAACAAGAATACTACTAAACAGGGGTTTTATGACAAGACTAAATGTTATGGTTAATCCACAGAGAAAATATGTCTTGACAAACAAGATCGTTACTGATAAGATGTTTAGAAGTGATTAAGCATTCTGTCATATTTGGCCCTGGGTACGAACATGATAGAATAAAACATTTAAGAAAGTGTGCATCAATACGAGCAAGATATAAAGTAAGAGTTGATGTAACTGATTATAGAATTATTGGAAATGAAATTTGGAAAGATGAACATTGTAATGCAGACCTTATTGAATTCTTCGGTGACAGAAAATTTTGGACGTGGTTTGAAAAGGTATATATATTAAAAGAGAAAAGTGATATAGAAGAAGAAAGATTTAATTATGAGAACACAATCAGCAAAAGCAAAGGGTAGAAGACTACAACAGTGGTTTAGAGACCTTTTAATCAAAACACTAAACATCCATGAAGAAGACATAGAGTCAAGATCGATGGGTGCAGGCGGCGAAGATTTAATTATGGCTCGTGACGCCAGACAAAAATTTCCATATTCAATCGAATGTAAGAACCAAGAGAAAATTAATCTTTGGGAATCATACGAACAAGCAAAACAAAATTCTAAAACTTATGAACCTATTGTGGTAATGAAACGCAATAATTCAAAACCTTTAGTCTTAGTAGATGCAGAATATTTTGTATCACTACATAAAAAAAATAATAACAATGGGAGTAGCGATGCCGAAAATGAGAACGTTCAAATTTTGGAACGAGACGGGTCTTGAAAAAGAAACGGAACAACTATCTTTAAAGAAGGCTGTTAAATCAGTACAAGGAGATTATAAAGATCAGTTTATTGGAGTAGAATATATTACCAAAAAAGGTAAACAAATAGAACAAAGAATTAAATTACCCTACGGAAGAAAATATCGTCAAGCATTAGCACAGGAAGCGAAAAGAGCAGCTGCTAAAAAAGCTATGGAGAAAAGGTAATTTATGATAGGAAGAAATACATCAGGTTATGAAAAACCTAGACCTAAAAAAACTTCTCAAAGTAGAAGAAGTAGAAGCGTGAAAATGTCTTCTATGAATAAACATAAGAAACGACAATATAAATCATACAGAAAACAAGGAGTAGTATAATGGAAAATCCACATGTATATATGTTAAATCAAATCGAAGTCTATAAAATGGAAAACGAAAGATTTACAGAAAAAGGTATCAAGTCTGCTGGAACAAAGGCAAGAAAAGCATTAGCAGAAATTGGTAAATGTGTTAAACTAAGAAGAAAAGAAATACAAGAAGCAAAAAATCAGAGTAAGGGTTAAGTTGATGAACGTACTTGTAATTACGGCACACGCAGACGATTTAGAACTTTCTATGGGCGGCTCAGTTAAGAAGTGGACAAAGGATGGTGGGACAGTAGATAACATCATCCTAACCACTGATAAAAGAAGAGAAGATGCTATTGATGACACGACAAGAATATTAGGACATCAAGCAATCTTTTATCCTAGTCACTTGTTAGAAACTGCAAGACCTGTAATGAATCATAAACTTGTAAAAGACATGGAACAATTTATTAATACATGTCAATTTACAAAACAATTAAAAGAATATGATTATGTAATTACACATTGGAAAGAAGATTGGCATCAAGATCATCAAACTTGTTATAATCTAGTTAGATCGATGCAAAGAAATCAACCAATGCAAGTTATGTACATGGAGTCATATCCATATTGTAACAAGTACAGTAACTTTGACCCAAATGTTTTTGTTGACATTACCGACACTCAAACTTATAAAGAAGATAGCATATTTGCTTTTGGCGATTTGTTTAATGTTGCTTGGATAAAAGGAGTAAAAGGCCTTGATACATATAGAGGTTCATTCATCAAAGCAGATTATGCTGAGTGTTATAAGTTGGATACAATGATACTATGAAAAGATACTTTGATGAAGTCTGGCCAGAAGAAGAAAAGATTTTAGGTATTGGTTTAAAACAATCAAAATTACACAAAGCAGAGAGACAAGAATTGACATTAGAACAAGAAGTTGAAAAATGGATTGAACAGAGCATATCAAAACCAAATAAGATTTTTGGTAATCTACCACCATGTCCTTATGCAAGGAAAGCATGGAAAGATAAAAAGGTAAGTGTGCTAACAGATACATTCTCACTTGATTATGACAAACTAAAGACTGGTGAGTTAGATGTAATTCTTATCGTGCTAGAGGGAGCGACCTTTGAAACCCTTTTGGACGAGAAAAAAAGTCTGCAAAAAAATTTGGGTAAAGGGGTCGTTGTGTTAGAAGATCACCCAGAGCAAAAAGAAGAAGTTGGTGGTATGAATTTAAATTTTGGTAAACCTGTTTTATTTGTACAAAGTAGAGATAAATTAAATGAAGCTAGAAAGTATCTAGAAACTAAAGATTATTATAAAAATTTTGATAAGGAGTATAAAGATGATATACTGTCGAATTAAACTATCTAAAACTAATTACAAATCTTATGAAAACTCTCTTATATTAGACAAACCTAATATTAAAGAAATACAAAAAATTTACAAACAATATTGTGATCACAAAAGATTTAAATCTGTTATGCCAATATTTGAAAACGATGTTAAAATACATAAAGTTATGGCATATTATCATGAAGGTGAGTTTGTGGCATTTAGTTTATTATATGAATTAGATGAACACAATATAGAAGCATTACAATTTGCATGGAATTACAAAACACCAAAATTAAGATTAGGTATTGTAAGTTTAGAAAATGAATGTAATTGGGCAAAAGCAAATGGTTACAAATATCTTTATCTTGGTAGAGGCGATGTTTATAATAATCCCAATAACTATAAAAATCAATTTAAAGGATTTGAAGTACTAGGAGCTTTATAATGGACTTATATACAATATACGCAGATCATCATGAAAATATAGATGCTAAAGAATTTATAGGAAAGATGAAACCTTTCTTAGATGGTCTTGTTAAAATGAATAGAATGGTTTCATATAGAATAACTAGAGCAAAACTAGGATTTAGGTCTATGGACTTACCAGAGTTTCGTATTGATATGGATTTTAATAACATGCAACAATTGGATGATGCAATGACAAGTATTATTAGAAATGAAAAAAGTATAGATGATAAACATGTAAACTTTAATAAACTCGTAGATGTTGAAACCATTCAACACTTTTTATATAGGGACTACCCAGATGAAAGTTAATAGTTGGACTCATTGGCAACCTTTGAAACAAGTTGTTCTTGGAAATGTATTTTCACCAGAATTTTTTGAAGATGTTAAAGATACAAAGTTAAGAGATTCTTTACAAAGAGTCATGTATGAGACTAAAGAAGATTTAGATGGTATCAAGAAGACACTAGAAGACTTAGGTGTTGAAGTTATTCAAGTAGATGATCGTTGGGCAGATAGTCTTGGTTTAAATCCTCATAAGACTTTTGGAGAGTTTTTAGAAAAATCAAAAACATCAAAAGGCCCTATGGCATTAGCAAAACCACTTATGTCACCTAGAGACAATTATATTACTATGGGTAATGATTTACTTATAAGTGCTCAGTACAATCCACAAATGGCAATAGATGGTAAACATCCTTTAGATATGTTTGATGTTGATCTAACTTTAATTAAAGATATGTGGAAAAACATTGGTAGTAAATTAGGTCCATTTAGACCAAATGAACAAGAATTAAAAAATGAGTTGTGGACGGAACAAGAATACTTTGATATAAACATGAAACGAGACCCAGCTGCATTTAGACAGTATGTATGGGAAACTTGGAATTTTGCAGCACCACATATAACAAGAATAGGTGATACAATACTTATTGATGAGGGGCAACATAATTATAGAAAAGGAATTTCAGAATGGTATAATAAATTTAGACCAGACCATAAATATAAATTTAAACTTATTGATATTGGTGGACATAATGATGGTTCTATGAATATACCAAAACCTGGTTTAGTTATTGGTTCACCATGGATGGAAAAAGATTTCTTTAAAGAAACATTGCCTGGTTGGGATTGTTTGATTATTGAACATCCAAATAATTTTGAACAACAGTTTCCAAAAGAATATGAAGACTATAAGGCTAAAAAACGAGCTGATATGCTTTGGTATGTTGATGAGGAAAAAAATAATACAGCATTTGGAAATTTTGTTGATTTATATTTAAAAGAATGGGTTGGATTTATGGAAGAGTCGGTCTTTGAAGTTAATATGTTAAGCATAGATGAAAAAACTATTTTATCATTTAACAAACAAAAAGAAGTACACAATAAATTAAGACAACATGGAATAGAACCTATCTACACTAGATTTAGACATAGACATTTTTGGGATGCAGGTTTACATTGTTTAACACTAGATACAGTAAGGGAAGGTGGTTGTGAAAGTTATCTATGATAAACTTTTGTGTTTTAAAATTTGGTAAAGAATTAAAAGGAAGATCAACAATTGATTTAGTAAATGAAATAGTTGAACCTATAAAAGATATTGCTTTACATTGTTATACAGATAATCATGATGGTATCGATGGTAGATTTAATGTATATGAATTATCAGAGGAAGATAAAGAAAAACATATTCATTGGAACATGATGAAGTTTTTTGACCCAGAGTTTATCGGTGCAAAAGAAACAGATCAAACTATTTACATGGATATTGATGTAACATGGAACAAAGACCCATCGCCTATGATTAATCATGTTATTAACTCTAGTGAAATACTTGGTATTGATAGACATTGGAAAACAGATGAAACAAATGATAATTGTAATTTACATGATAGTTTTTTAAAGTTTAATTCACACGATTTTAAATATATTGCACAATGGTATTTTTCAGACCCAAAATGGTATCAAACACACTATTATGAAAATAAAAAAGTTTCTGTACCTAGATATGGTGTACAAAATTTTATATGGGAAAGTGTCAATAAAGTCGCAGGCAAAAACATAAAATTTCTACCTTCTCACTATGTTATGAAATCTCACAAAGATAAATATAGTATATACGCTGAACAATACAGTAAGAAAACGGGTAGGGACTATTATAAAGACTTTGACGAAGCAATACTGCATTATCTCACATAGGACAGAGGAGTCTGCCTTTGACTAGACAGTCGAAGATTAGACTCAGAAAGAAGCGTTTCATACAACGCTGTAATAGACGAAAAGTCTATCGTAGAATACTACAGGGGTATATTTCCCCCTCATTTTTTGCAAATTTAATTCAAAATATTTCAATTATGGAATAGGACTTGCATCTATTTTTGGTCTAGGGTGTCATTTTTTTGACGCTGATTTTATAAATAGATGTAAAAACTAAATTCTATGAGGGAATATTTTCACATGCTTAAAAAGTCGATAATTGCCATACTATCAGTATATTGGTTGTTCATGATTGTGGCACCTGCGTTTGCAGAAACTAATACAGTATCATCGACAGTAACAGGTACAACAACAGTTGATAAAACACCTGGTACAGCATCAGCACCCAATGTAATGGTAAACAATCAAGACGTATGTTCAACAGGTGTATCTGCCGCAGTACAAACACAGGTATTAGGTGTCGCAGCTGGAACTACAGTTAGAGATTTAAATTGTGAAAGACTAAAATTATCTAAAGCATTATATGGTATGGGTATGAAAGTGGCCGCAGTTTCAATGTTATGTCAAGACGCAAGAGTGTTTAATGCAATGGAAATGGCTGGAACACCATGTCCTTACAAAGGCAAAATTGGTTTAGAGGCCGCAAAAGCATGGGCAGAAGACCCACAGGCAAGACCTGATTACGAGAAGTGGTTAAAAGAAAACAACTTAGAAAAACAAGAAGAGGAATGGAATGATGCTAAAAAGAAAGCTACTGGCCTTAGTATTTTTGGTTTGTTGTTATTCCTACTCTAACGCATACGATCAGCAATATCAAGTAGGTGACACAGGTCCAAATGGTGGCACAGTTACAGATGTAACCATAACATCAGCAATTACTGACTCAACTTCACAGGTTATCGGTGACTTTATAGAGTACACTGACACTTATCTTTATCAAGAAACAATTATTGAATCTATTGAAAGTACAACACAAACAACAACTTTAGTATTGCAAGAAACACAAACCTCTAATTTACTTACAACAGAATTACAAGATACTGGTACAATGACAAATGTTTTTGATTGTAGTACTAAAAATAATTGTTATGGTATGGGAAGTAATGTAGAAATAACTACAGGAAATCAATCAATGAACGGTGGATCAGCGATTGTAGATTTCGATCTTTCAGAATATAATAATATGACAGAGATAGACTATGGTGGTAAAGTATATTCTCATTCGTCAAACGCTACTGTTCCTAATTGTAATCAAACTAATGGTGATTGTAAAGATGAATTTAAAGTAACACTAACATTAAAAAATGGTAATAGTGTTGTAGATACTTATGTTCATAATTATACAAATATGAATTGGCAAGGTGTTCAAGACTATGCGTTTAATCAAGATGTATCTAATAAAACTTTTGATGGTGCATCGCTTGAATTTTACGGAATAGACAGAGGTTATAATACAGGATATTATGGGCCAGGATTTAGTGATGCCTTTCTTCAAGTAACATATTCTCAACTAGTACAACAGATTAATAATATTATTGATTACACAATAATGACCACGATCAAACAAACTCAAGAAAATGTAATTGATTCAGTTTACTCACCACAACCAGTGATAGAGTTTGATTTTGAACCAATAGAAATGGAAGTAGATGTAATTGAATTAAATTTTGAAACATCTACAGATGAAATGATGACTTTTGAAATAGAAATTGTTGAAGTAGAAAACGTTGTAGAAGTAAACATGACAACAGAGTTTGGTGGTGAACTAGAAGTAGAAACAATTGAAACAATAGATGTTGTTGAAATTATGGATATGCCTGATACTGCTATGGAAATGGAAATGCCAGATATTGATATGCAAATGGCAGAATTAGAAATTGAAATGCCAGAGATAGAAATAAATAGTACTGAATCAGTGGAGGTGACAGTAAGTGAAAACAGCGCTACAGAAACTACGCCAGAGACTACAGAAATCGAAGTACAAGAGTCCAATAGTGATGCTGAGCAGTCAGTGGAAGACAACGGAGCAACAGACGAAAGTACAAGTACTGAACCCGATGTACAATCCGAACCTGAGTCAGAGCAAGAAACTGAGCCTGAAACAGAATCCGAACCAGAATCAGAATCAAGTGACAGAGAAGTGGATAACGCAAACGAAAGTGAAGACAGAGAAGATTCTAATGGAGAAGTAGAAGAAAAAGAAGAAAAGGAAGAAACAAAAAAAGAAGAAAGTAAAGAAGAAAAAGTTAAAGCTGCAATCGCAAAAGCAAAACAAAAAGTCGCACAGAAAATACTTGCAAAAATTGTAAGTACAAATGACACAATTGCACTAGATAGCACAAAACTTGCTTTAATGATTGCATTGTCAGATCAAGATGGTTTTAGCACATACCAACAACTAACATTACAAGATATGGAATTTTATCTAGATGACGGACTACTTGACGCATATATACCTACAAATAATATAAGTCAGTATTTTTTATTTGGTGGTTCAGATGTTTTAATGAATGATCTTGTAAATATGCAGTACGAGTAATTATAAATATAATAGACAAGTAGAGAGGTCAATGATGAAAAAACAAACAGAATTAGAATTTGCTGGTGTAAAAGTAAAAGGAAGTAAGATGCTTCTTATATTACCTTTACTCGGGTCAATCATAGGTGCTCTTTGGGGAGGGTTTGTCTTCTATAAAGATTACTTAGATATGAAAGAACAGATTCTAAGTTACACTGCACCAGACTTATCAGGTTTTGATAAAAGACTTGAAGTTATGGAATCTGAATTAAATATGATAATGGACGAAGTAACACTAGTTGCAGATGTGGCAAAAGAACTTAAAAACGATCTTAGACAAGATATTAGAAGAATAGAAAAAATTGTCGAAGATGTAGAACAAAGAGTAAAAGAAGATGCAAGAGAAAATGTTAAAGATTTTAAAGAACTTAAAGAAGAAGTTGAAAACTCTATTCAAAAAGCGTTAGAAAATCCATTAAACAACATGAGAAAACAATAATATGATTTGGTTATTACTTTTAACAGTAGGCGTTTACGGAGCATGGCGTCTTGTCGATAAAATATCAGACGACTTGAATCCTTATAATTTCGATACAAAAAAGTAAAGGACAGAATTATTGGTAGACCCAGTAACTGCGTTAGCGACAGCTAGTGCTGCATTCAATTTAGTCAAAAGAGGTTTTAGCATTGGTAAAGATATTGAATCAATGGGAAAAGACCTAGGGCGCTGGATGGGCGCTGTAGCAGATATTAAGAAAGCTGAAGAATACAATAAGAAACCCCCAATATTTAAAAAGTTATTTGCGTCTGGTTCAATTGAAGAAGAAGCAATGCAAATCTTCATGGCCAAAAAGAAGGCTGAAGATATGCGAAATGAACTTAAACAAATCATCATATTTTCTAGAGGCCCAAATGCTTGGCAAGAACTATTAAGAACAGAGGGTGATATAAGAAAGAAAAGACAAAAAGCAATATACGATCAAAAGGAAAGAAGACGACAATTACTTGAAGGTATATTACTTACAATTCTTGTCCTTTTAATTGGTGCTACTTTGATTGCGTCTTCTTGGATGATCTTTAAATCACAAGGTCTAATTTAACCCTTGACAATATACTCAATATAGTGTAGATTATATATTGCAGGTTCGGAGTACTAGGCCTAGTAGGAGTTTTCATAACTCACATCGTCAGTAAGATGGCGCACCGCCAACACATTCATGGGCCATGGATGGCCTGCACTAAAAATAGAGGTAAAATTGCATATTGTCCATAATACCACAAAATGTTCTAAATCCGACACGCTAGCATCGCCGCTAGACCCTGCCGAAGAGGTGTCCGTGTATGATTGTACCCCCGAAAAAGCAGTAAAATCAAGTAAAATTAACCCTTGACATATCACACTAATAGGTGTATTATAATGACTATGTTAAAAGCAATATTCTACATTATTATAGGAATGTTACTAATACAAGTGAACTGGTCTCTTACATTTGAGATATTAGGACACTTTTTTTTAAACCTAGCAAACGGAGGCTAAATGGCATATAATCGTGCAAATAAAAACAAAAGAACTTTTCACAATAAAAGTTTTAATAACAAACCTTTTGAAAAAAAGGAATATGTAAAACCCAAAGGGTTACAAGTTATTGTAAAAAATGGTGACATCCAAAAAGCATTAAGAAAACTTAAACGTATAATTAAGGATGATGGTCTTTTAGATGATATTAAAAATAAATCTCATTACAGGAAACCATCAGAAATTAAAAGAGAAAAGAAAAAGGCAGGTCGTGCCAGATGGTTAAAGAAAAGAAAAGAGTTTAGACAAAATCATGGTTACTAATGTCAAACGATAATGATAATGATAAAGACCCTAAAATTATCAAGGGGCCTTGGTTGGATGAAAACCAATTAACTCAAGAAGTCATCAATGATTTAAATCGATTAGATCAAGAAGAAAAATTTAAAGAACAGGCGAAAGAACAAACACAACCGTTTGAAGAAAGAGTCACTGTAGAACTGATTGAGTACTTTCAAAGATCGCACAAAAGAAAACAAGAGATAAAGGCGTTAGTTGATTTAAATAAGATTAAAGCTGGAATAATCGAAGGTTTAAGAATACAAGAAACAAAACTAAAACAGGTTATTGTAGAATTAGAAAAACGAATAAAAGAGTTGGAAAATAAAAAATGATTATTATTGATATGAATCAAATTAGTGTTGCTAGTTTAATGATGCATTTATCTATGGAAAAAACAAAGATAGTTGAAACAGATAAAGTAAGACACATGATTCTAAATTCTATTAGAATGTATAGACAACAATTCAATGAAGAATATGGTGAAGTTGTTTTAGCATATGATAGTAAACATTATTGGCGTAGAGATTTCTTTCCTTACTACAAAAAGAATCGTAAAAAGGTAAGAGATAATGATGGTAATAATTGGGAAGATATATTTGAATGTTTAAATAAAATTAAACAAGAGATCAAAGATTATATGCCTTACAAACATCTTGAGATACAAGGTGCAGAGGCAGATGATATTATTGCAGTATTGGCAAAAAACATCGATGAAAAAATGATGATTGTCAGTGGCGATAAAGACTTCATACAATTGCATAAATATAAACAAGTACGACAATATAGTCCTATACTAAAAAAATTAGTACAGGGTGAAGACCCAATCGACTATATAAAAGTACATATATTAAAAGGGGATTCGTCTGATGGTATTCCTAATGTGTTGTCAAATGATAATGTATTTGTAGAAGGTATAAGACAAAGACCCCTAAGTAAAAAGAAGATCGAAGCGTGGAAAGAAGGCGAGTTTGAAGGCACTACAGCAACACAAGAAGTTATGAGAAATTATGAACGAAATAAAACACTTATAAACTTAGATTATGTTCCTGTTGAACTCTCTGAAAATATACTTAAAACATTTCACGAAGCTCCATGTGGAGATCGAAGTAAAATATTAAGTTTTTTTATTAATAGTAAATTAAAAGAACTTACAGAAAGTATAGGAGACTTTTAAAATGGCAGTAAATAAAAATATATTTAACACTAATACTAACAGCTCGGGTACGTTGTTAATATCTGAAGTGTTAGATAAAGTACACAAAGCAAAAACAAAAGCAGATAAACTAAAAATTTTGCAAGCAAATGATTCTGCACCACTAAGAATGGTAATCAAATCTTCATTTGACCCAAAAATTGAATGGATATTACCAAAGGGTGAAGTACCATTTAAAGCAAATGATGTTCCAGCTGGAACTGAACATACTAGACTTCATTCAGAGTCAAGAAAACTTTATCGTTTCATCAAAGGTGGTGATGCAGATACACCTCAGTACAAAAAAGAACTTATGTTTGTACAGATGTTAGAAGGTTTACATGAGTCAGAAGCAAGAATGTTAGTAAATGCAAAAGATAAATCTTTACATAAAGTATATAAAGGTTTATCAAAAGACTTGGTTAAACAAGCATTTAATTGGAACGAAGACTTTAATAGAATAGACGCATAGGTGGTAAATTGCAACTTGCAGATTACATTAAAATATACGAAAGTAAATTAAGTAAGAATCTTTGTAATGACATAATTAGTTTTTACAAAGAAAATGCTATTTGGAAAGACTCAACGTTTTCTAGCAACAAAGAAAACACTGGTTCGTCTAGTGTTAGTATGCGAGAACATTGGGTACGACCAGGTAAAAAATTCCACAATGAACTAGACAAAACTTTTAAAGAATGTGTTCATTGGTATACGCAAGAATATCCTAGAATTACACCAATCGCATATACGGCATTTAGAATAAACCACTATGGTAAAGGTGGATTTATGAGAAACCATGTTGACAATATTTACAAAAGTCATGGTCAACAATATGGTTATCCTCACTTAACATCTTTAGTATTTTTAAATGATGACTATGAGGGAGGCGACTTCCTTATGTGTGATCAATCTATCAGACATAAACTCAACCAAGGTGATGTGATTGTCTTTCCTAGTAACTTTATGTTTGACCATGAAGTTGAAAAAGTTACTAAAGGTGATCGATATACCTGTATGACATGGATAATGTAAAATGAACTACATGAACGGAAAATTCAGACACCAAAGAGTATTCTCAACACACATTTTTTCTTGCGATAATTTTTATCCATTTGTAGAAGAATTAAATGCTACTGTTCAATTAGGATACGAACCACATATTCCTAATTGGCAATCTAGACCTAATCTTCACAAAGAAAATAACTTTAAAAATTTTGCAGAATATATTATCGAAGCAAACAAAGAAGTAATTCGTGATAACTTAGGTTATATATTTGATGATATTAGAATTACAGACATGTGGGCAAATGTATTGAAACCTGGTGAGTATCACGCACCACACACACATTCAAATAATTTTTACAGTGGTGTGTTTTATCTAGACGCAGATAACACATCTGGCATTTGTTTTTCTGACCCCAAATCACAAGCAAATGTTATTGTACCCGAATCAAATCCAAATCTAGACAATGCAAATGTTCTAGAATACAAGGCCGAATCGAACCGAATCTACATATTTCCTAGTTGGATTTCTCATTGGGTACCCGTATTAAAAGGGAACAAAACTAGAACATCTGTATCTTGGAACATTCAACTTAAAGGAAACGTAGGAAAATCAACACATTTTCAGAGTGCTTTTTTTGAATAAAATGCCAAATTAACCCTTGACTTAATAGTATATGCTTGATAGTATAGCTATATAACAAGAGAGAGGTTAATATGTACAAAGTAGAAAAAACGGCAGAAACACTATTCAACGGAGTTGATAACATGATGAACGGTGCCAAAGAAGATTATATTAAATGGTCTACTATGGGTGGCAAAGAGTTAACAGGTTATACAAAAGAACAAGTTGATGGTTGGGACGATAAAATCAAAGTAAAAGCTGGACAAAAATACATCAAGATTGTGAGAGACAATTCTGTATTTGCGTTTGTTAATATCAACAATACTAAATTCAAAAAAGGTGATATATTTAAACCTGCGGGTTATAACAAACCTGCTTTGAATGCGGCAAGAGGAAATGTTTTAGAAGGTGGATACCACATTCAATGGACAGGTCCTTTATACTTAAAATAGAAAGAGAGGTGTATAATATGAAAACGTTTTTATTAAGTACTGCGATTTTATCATTAATTATGGCTGTAGGTGCAATCGAAGATTGTGGTGGTCATTGTATGGGTCAAGAGAATTGGGCAATGTTCTTTATCATGACAGGTATAGGATTAGTTTCAGGTCTCTTTGGAATATCTTTACAGGATAAACAATAAAATTTACGAATTGGGTTATGCGACCTCTCAACCTCATCATCAAAATGCATAACCCATACCCACACTATATTATGAGGTTGACTTGAAAAGTGGGTACTATGTAGGGGGGCAACCATTCGGATATGCCCCCCTATTTTTTCTAAAGAGGGAACTATGCCAAAAGTAAAAATTTCACAAAAAGAAAGAGACACAATTTCTCGTAGAAAACACTATGAGTATATTAAATCTTTAGGTGTCAATATTGACACAGATACAGGTATTATTTCAAATGATTTTTCTGGTTATGATATGCCAGATTATCAATCTAATCGATGTTTGATTCCTACCAGTGACAAAATTTCTTATGTATCACCGAAGAAAGCATTACCTAAGTTAGAATTACCAGAGGGAAAGGCAATAAGTATAGCATATAACAAGGGAAATTATCAACTCGTAGATAAGGAAGACTTGAAGAATGACTAAAAAGTTTGTAGGAAATATTGTTAGTGTATCTGGTGGAAACAAAAAACAAAGAACTGAAGTTTTTGAAATGGCATTCTGGTATATTGATAGATATATGTCAAGATTTAGAAGTCTAGAAATAGACATAGAATTAGTTTCAGAAAAGACTCTTGATTTTGAAGATGCTCATGGGTGGGCAGATAAAATGGATAGACGAAAGTTTGAAATAGAACTTAATAAAAATTTAAAAGGTGATGATTTTATTACAATAGTATTTCATGAACTTTGTCATGTAGAACAATGGGCAAAAGGATTGTTATCTGATCTTAACAAAAAAGGTAGTATTGTAAGGTGGAAAGGTCATATTTACGAAAACTTTCCATATACAAAACAACCATGGGAAAGACAGGCATATAGAAAACAAGAAGTTGCTTTGAAGTATTGGAAAAAATATAAGAAAAGCAAGGAAAATAAAATATTGACAATAGATGTAAAATAGGTTATTATAGAATCATGAATATATTTGAATTACATAAAGACCCAGTTATTTGTTCCGAAATGCATTTAGATAAACATGTTGTAAAGATGCCAACAGAGTATTGTCAAATGTTATGTACAGCTCATCGTGTATTAGACGGAACTGAATACATAGGACAAACAAAGACTGGTAGACGAGCAAAAAGGTGGAAACTAGATGATGAACGAGAATATAATCTTATGCTCGCTGGACACATCAAACACCCCGATACATTATGGGTAATGAAGTCAAGATCAAATTACTATAAGTTATTCTTTTTATACATGGCATTACTTGGCGAATACACTTATAGATACGGAAAGAAACATGGTGCAGGTAATTACTCTTTCTGGTTGCAAAGAGCACCAAATAATATACCTGATATTGGTTTAACTGAACTACCACAATGTATGCCAGATTATTGTAAAACTGATAATGTTATTAAAGCGTATCATAAATATTATATCAATGAGAAAAAAGGTTTCGCAACGTGGAAAGGCAAAATTAACGCAAGACCAATTCCGTCTTGGTATTTACAGGGGGAAAATGGACTGGCATAAGTTAGTGGATAAAACTTGGTTTTGGACTAAATGTTTATTTGCAGCTGGATTATTTTCTGTTGCAACATTTGTGTATGGTACATTTAATCCAAATGCAAAAGTTATTAATAATATTCAAAGTGAATATGATGAAAAGTTAATTCAAAAATTAATTGATATGGATTTGCATGAACCATCATTTGAGTATGTTAATAATGTACAGTTTGTTCAAGCAATGCATAAATGTATTGACTTTTTAAATATGACAACTACATATGAAAAGCGTGTACCATATGAAATGATTATTGGACAGGCAGCTTTAGAAAGTGGTTGGGGCGAATCAAGGTTTGCAAAACAAGCAAATAATCTTTTTGGTATTAGAACTTTTTCATCTGAAGTACCACATCTACTACCAGAGGGAATTAAAAATTGGCCAGGATGGGGTGTAAGAAAGTTTAAAACTAAATGTGCATCTGTAACAGAATACATGAGATTGTTAAATGAACATTCTGCATATAAAGCATTTAGATTAATGAGACAAAATATGCTTGATAAAAATGTACCTTTAGATGCAATGAAATTGATTACAACTTTAGGAAATTTTTCTACAACACATGATTATGATAAGAGAACTAAAAAAATGATATTAAAAATTAGACAAATGGAAAAAAACCTCTTGACAAAAGGTTAATAATACTTTATTATAGGAACAATATGCCAGGAAAATGGGATGGTAAATCAAGAATTTCTAACGACTTATATCGTAAAAGACATGAAGAGATATTTGGAAAAAAGAAAATGAAGAAAGCTAAAAAAATAAAACTTGACAATGGTAAAACTAAACCTATAAATGTTAAAGTTGGATATAAAGATGCACCAAAGATTTTTGTTGACCCTAAAAAAGTCAAAGTTACAACGTCAATTATACGATTTCCATTTGAAAAGGAAAACCAATAATGCCAACTTATACATTAATTAATACTGAAACAGGTGACGAGTTTAATGAATTTTGTTCTTGGGATGATCTTGAAATATTTTTAAAGGCAAATCCTAAGTTTAAACAAAAGGTATCAGCACCTGCTCTTGTTGGAGATCATATTGGTGGAGTTGGCCCAAAAGTAGATAATGGATTTAAAGAAAATCTATCAAGGATTGCAGAGGCACATCCTACATCTGCATTAGCAGATTCATATGGAAGTAAATCTACAAAAGACATAAAAACACATCAAGTATTGCGTAAACATGGTATCATTAAACAATCTGGCGAAAAAAGAAGTAATAAATAATACACTATGACTAGAGACAGACACAGACAACTAACAGACTTTCAAAAGGCAAAAGAAAAAGAAGCCAAAGAAATGAATATGTCTCGTTCACTAAAAAAAGAAGTAAATGTAGGTGCAGGTGGTACGCAAGACTATACAATTAAAGAAGGTATCAATAAAGGTAAAATAGCAAAGGACTTTGACAAATGAAAAATAAATTATATACAGCATTCATGTCTCACGCACAAGGACATATCGACAAACATGTGGCGAATGTAGCAGTAATGTTAGAAAAACCTGTAGGTATCGGTGAACATGCTGATATTATAGAGACAATAGAAAAAGAAATGAAACAAGTTGCAGAATACGAAGATTTAAAAGCTTGTATGAAAAAACATTTTGGACAGGATAAAGGTACTTTAAGTGAGTGATCTTGATTTAATTAAACTGTCTGATATGGTTGCAATTAAACCTATTGGTGATAATCAAAAAGAAGTTTTTGATCACTACAAAAAGGGTGTTAATCAATTTGTATTTGGTGCAGCTGGAACAGGTAAAACTTTTGTGTTATTATATAATGCTCTTAAAGAAGTTTTAGACCCAGATAAAAAACCTAGTAGAATTATTATTGTTAGGGCATTTGCACCAACAAGAGAAAATGCATCTGATAATACTAACATAGAACAGTTTGAAACAAATTATAAAAACATGGTACAATACATGTTTAAACAACCAAATGATGATGCGTTTAGAATGTTATTCGATAGATTAAAAACGCAAGGTGCTATTCAGTTTGCTAGTACATCATTTTTAAGAGGATTGACATTTGACAATGCTATTGTTATAGTGGATGAATGTCAAAATATGAATTTTCATGAACTAGATACTGTAATCACTAGAATAGGTGCAGATACAAAAATTAACTTTGCAGGTGATTTCTTTCAATCAGATTTAGTTGATACAAATGAAAGAAATGGTCTACATGACTTCATGAGAATACTAGAAAACATGAAAACATTTACTATTACAGAATTTACAATCGGCGATATTGTGAGAAGTGGATTAGTAAGAGAATATTTAATAGAAAAAACCAAATTAGGTTTAGGAGTAGAAATATGATTAACAATTGGGAATCAAGTTTAGAAAAAATATTGCATCACGAAGGTGGATATGTAAATCATCCAAAAGACCCAGGTGGTGAAACAAATCTTGGTGTAACTAAAAGAGTATATGAAGAATGGGGTGGAACAAAAGACATGAAAGACTTACTAGTCGAAGATGTTAATCCTATTTACAAAAAAAATTATTGGGACAAATGTAAATGTGACGACCTTCCAAATGGATTAGACCTTTGTGTCTTTGACTTTGGTGTAAATGCTGGGCCTGGTAGAGCTGCAAAGTTTCTACAAAGGATGATTGGAACCACGGTCGATGGTGGTATTGGCCCAAACACTTTGAAAGCAGTAGAAACATATGTTGAAGAAACTGGTTTAGAAACTGCGATTGAAAATTATCAATCTGCTAGACAATCATATTACGAAGAACTATCAACGTTTGATACATTTGGTAGAGGCTGGACAAGAAGAGTTGAAGAAACAACTGCTTCTGCAAAAGAACTTATATAATTAAAAGGGTACATTATGTTTAATCATGTGACTACGGTAGAGATACCAAAACTTGAAACTGTAAATATTGATAAGAAAAGATTCTACGTTACACCAGAAGGTAACAAGTATCCCTCAATCACAACAGTATTATCTAGTAGATCAAAACAAGGTCTAATGGAATGGCGTAAACGTGTTGGCGAAGATGTTGCTAATCACATTGCAAGGACAGCTGCAAATCGTGGAACAAAAGTACACCATATGTGTGAAGATTATTTAAACAATGAGTTTGATGATGATAAACACAAAAAAGACTTTCTCGCATATTGTTTATTCGGACAACTAAAAACTCAGGCATTAAACAATATTAATAACATTCATTTTCAAGAAGCTGGCTTGTGGTCAGACAAATATAAAGTTGCTGGTCGTGTAGATTGTATTGCAGAATACAATGGCAAACTATCAATTATAGATTTCAAGACCTCTACTAAACCTAGAAAAGAAGAGTATAACGAGAATTACTATATTCAAACATCTGCTTATGCAGAAATGTATGAAGAACAAACGGGTACACCTATCGATCAAATTGTAATCTTAGTAGTTACATCTGATGGTGAAGTACAAGAGTTTGTAAAACAAAAACATGACTACTTGCCAAAATTGACAGAAGCAATTGAGGCATTTAATAGCGAAAGGTAAATATGGAACTAAAAGATAGTAAAACAAAAGATAATTTAAGAGCCGCATTTCAAGGTGAATCAGAAGCAAATAGAAGATACTTGTACTTTGCTCAAAAGGCAGACATTGAAGGCGCTAACGAAGTAGCACAAGTATTCAGATCAACAGCAGAAGGTGAAACTGGTCATGCTCATGGTCATTTAGAATACTTAGAAGAAGTGGGTGACCCAGCAACTAATGAACCAATGGGTGATACTAAACAAAATTTAAATTCAGCAATCAAAGGTGAAATACATGAGTACACTGATATGTACCCAGGTATGGCAAGAACTGCTAGAGAAGAGGGTTTTGATGAAATTGCAGATTGGTTTGAAACACTAGCAAAGGCAGAGAAGTCACATGCTGGTAAGTTTCAAAAAACTTTAGATGCATACTTAGAAGGCTCAAGTTAACCCTTGACATTGCTTTCGAACTATGTTATAAATATAGTTGAATTCGATGACGGTTTGTAAAAAATTAGTTAGGACGAGGGTGCGATACCCTCCACCTCCACCATCATCCTAAACACATTAAGGAGTCTTAAATGCTAAAATGGTTTAAAAATGTATTCAATAATTTCTTAACAAAAAAAGAAAAACAAATACCAGGTTATCTTGGTAGAGATTTATCTCAACATAGAGTACATACCACTAAGTATGAAGACCTTTGTAAGTAGTGTGGTTAGGATGGGGGTGAAATAGGTTTCGACTGCTGACGAGTATCTTACCCGAGTATTCACAACCATAAGTGCAAACAATAATTTTGCAATGGCTGCCTAATTGCTAGCGTAATTAACAGTCGGGGTCGGCAAGTACCTGGCAACAGAAACTTGCCACTTTATAGGATTATTAATGAGTTTATTTAAAATTACACCAAAAACATTTTCACTACAGATAGAACAAATGGCTGTAGAAAAGGGAATTAATCACTTGGACGCAGTAACACATTATTGTGAATCAAATGAAATAGAAATAGAAACAGTAGCAAAGTTAATTACTAAGGCATTAAAATCAAAAATAGAAGCAAACGCAAGAGAATTAAGATTAATCTCAAGCGATGTAGAAGGCAAAGGAAAACTACCTATCGATTAATGGAACCCGTTGAAGTTTATATGATGTATTGTGCAATTAAGGCACACTTCTCTAGAGAAGGTTATGATTATCATAAGTACGCTGGAAAAACCAAAACTAAGAAAATGTCTTTCTATAAAAGAAACGACAGGATATTTTTTGCAAGGATTGCTAGGAAGTATAAAGATAAAAAAGACGTAGAAAATTATATCATATCAAATTTCTTAGCAGACAAAAATGGTTATGTTAAAAATTTTAATGAAGACAATTATTTGAATTGGAAGAAAAGAATACAATCTTTAACATATAATCTAACAAATGAGATAACACCATTTGCAGATCGATTTGAAGAGTTATTTAAGTGGGAAGATCAACATCCTATACTATTAAAAGAATATCTAGGAAAAAGAATATCAATAGAAACCATGGTAATTCTAGACGATTTAGTTGGATATATCAAAGATTGGGATGATTCTGATATAATATGGAAAGACCATAAAAAAATGATAAAAAAGTACAAAAAGCTCTTGACAATAGATACGAAAAAGTGTAAAGTAGCTCTAATGAAAGTGATTCAATGAAACATTACATATACGGAAACGGACAATCTCGTATAGGATATGGTGTTGCTAGAATGGATGGTGTATCTTGGGGTTGTAATGCAATCTACAGAGATCATGAAGTAGATAATCTAGTTGCAGTTGATTATGGAATACAAGGTGAAATTATTGAATCAGGTTATGCAAGAAGACATCAATGTTACTTTAGTGATTGGAATGTATTACCATCAGACATTAATGTAAAAGAAGAATTGTGTAAAGGTTTTAAAGAAGAGAACATATATTACTATGGTAAAGATAAAGGACAAATGGTAGTAAATGGTTCTAGTAGAGAAAAAGATAAAGTAAAAAAAGAATTAGGTCTTCATGTCATTTATCCAAATGAAGAAGACATGATCATGCCGATTACAGACCCTAAAGAATGGGGTGCTGGAACCACTGCGGTGCATCTTGCTTGTCAAGATGGTGCATGTAGAGAAGTGTATATGTTTGGGTTTGACATTGCAAATTATAGTAATGGTGAACGTATAAATAACATATACAAGGGTAGTAAGTTTTATCTACCCAAAGAAGCAGAGGGACGCAATCCTCATGACTGGCGACAACAGTTATATTTGACATTTAGAGAATTTTCTAATGTTAAGTTTACCTGGGTTAATAATGATTTTAAATACATTGAGAAGAGCCGTATTGCAGATTGCCCTAATGTGGAATTTAAAACATACGATAACATACGATAACATAAGGAGACAATAAAATGTCAATCGATAACATAAGGTCTAAAAATAGTTTAGACAAACTACTTGGTGCAGTAGCGTCAGAGAAAGCACCAACTGATAAAAAATCATATACAGACGAGAGAATTTGGAAAGGCGAACTAGATAAATCTGGTAACGGTTATGCTGTGCTTAGATTTCTACCTGCCGTGCATGGTGAAGAATTGCCATGGGTTAAAATGTATTCTCATGCGTTTCAAGGTCCAACTGGTCAGTGGTATATTGAAAATTCAAGAACTACTGTTAATCAGAAAGACCCTGTATCTGAATATAACTCTAAACTATGGAATACTGGTCTAGAGTCTGACAAAGAGATTGCTCGTAAACAAAAGAGAAAGTTATCATACTACTCTAATGTTTATGTAGTGAGTGACCCCAAACACCCAGAGAACGAAGGTAAGGTTTTCTTATACAAATATGGTAAGAAAATTTATGATAAACTTTTGGCTGCAATGCAACCAGAGTTTCAAGATGAAACACCGATTAATCCCTTTGACCCCTTTACTGGTGCTAACTTCAAATTGAAGATTAGAAAAGTAGATGGTTATTGGAATTACGATAAATCGGAATTTGAAGCAACTTCAAAACTCTCTGAGGATGAATCAAAGGTAGAAGAGATATGTCAAAAGGCATACGCTCTGTCTGAATTTACAAATGCATCTAATTTCAAGTCTTATGAAGAGTTGCAAAAAAGAATGGATATTGTTCTTTCAGGTACCACTACTGTGGGGAATGTGCAAGAATCATTAAAGGATGAGGTAAGTCAACCTGACAATAATCCTCAAACTGCAATGGCTCAGGCACCTGAAGTCAAGGCACAAGATATAGTGGGGTCAGATAATGATGACACTATGAGTTATTTTGAAAAACTTGCAAATAGTTAGAAAATAACCCTTGACAACTTAGATGACATGTGTTATTCTGTACCTAACAATAATGAAAGGACGGTAACACATGTTATCATTCATAACTAAACTGTTCAATGAAAGGAACAATAATACTATGGCTAGAACTAAACTTAGCAAAACTGCAAAAATCAGAAACCTTTTTGCAAAGGGTGACGCTGTGACTTGGAAAACTCTAAGAAACACATTTGATCTTAAATCTCCAGCGGCAATGGTTGGAAAATTGAGAAACGAAGGCATGATGATCTATCAAAACGAGACATCAACAGGTCATGTTTCATACAGAGTGGGTACACCATCTAAAGCGATTATCGCTGCGGGTATCAACAAGGTACTTGGAAAACAAGTAGCATACTCAGCATAAAAATTTAGTTATCTAAATTGAGAATTGGGGCGGCTATTAAGTCGCCCTTTTTTTATATAGCGAATGATGTTCCACAACCACAAGAACTTGTGGCTTTTGGATTGTTAAATTTAAACATAGATTCAAAATCATCATAAGTATAATCTAATTCTAAACCCATAAGATATAATTCGTAATCTCTACTTACTAAAAGAACATTATCAATTATACAATCATTTCTTTGATCTTCTTTTGTAAAAGACCATTCATAATTAAAACCTGCACAACCTCCACCTTTGACATCAAGTCTAACATACTGATTATCATTTTTTTCACTTAACTCTTTTAATCTTTTAAATGCATTGTCTGATAATTTTATCATTCTACTATTAATTTACCTTTTGGAACTGATTTACTTCTAACGATAGAACCATCTTTCTTTTTAGAAATAGGATGTGAATCTTTATTACATGTTATAACCATTTCATGTTTATTATTAATTGTACTAAAGATGTGTCTTGCAGCTGTAATTAAATACTTACCTGATTCTAATTCATCAAGAAAACCATTTTCTTTGGCAGTTAAATCTGGTTTAGTAAAATTAATTGTATCACCACATGCAAGAGCTGTGTGTCCGTTTACTTTCATATTACGACTAAGTGTTGTTGCTAATTCAACCATTTTACCTTTTAGATATTGAACAGAATCTTTTTCTGTTGAAGTTGTATAACTATAACTTTCAGTCTCTTTATTATAATGTAGTGGATCACCACCTGTTGTTTCATCTACTTGATATGGTATCAGATGAATATTTGTATCTGGGTAGTCTGAAATTCTTGAACCATCTTCTTCAATAGCATCATCATTGTATATTGGTTTGTCTTTATCAGAATTTTCAATTCTAGGAAACTTTTTATAATCATCAAAATAATTATGTTCTTTTGTTTCTATCTTTTTATTAAAAATATCAAGGGTTCTTAACTTGTTTGCTAATAGACCACTAACAATATTTTTTAACATATCACTATTGTTATTTGAATCATCTTGAAGAACAGTACGATATTCTTTTTCAATGTCTTTTACTTTAGACCCAACATCATCTAATTCGCCTGGGTCACCTAGATTAAAATCACCTTTAGTATCTTGATTATATAAACTTTGTAATGTTCTAAAATGATAACCTCTTGTATTTTCAAAGAAAACATAAAAAGGACTTAGTGAATTAGAAGATACAGACTCCTCTACTATGCTCTGTATAAATTGAAATGGGTGCATATTAGGAACAACATATTTTCTTACACCAGATGCTTCTTCAATATAAAGTTTTTTAGAAGTATTAATAGAAAAGTCACTTTTCATAAGTGTTTCAAATATTTCACTTGGACTACCAGTTAGACTTTTAGATACTCTTTTTCTTAGATTAGTCAATGCTTCTGGTGAGATAAACGATAATTCAAAAACTTCAGCATTTAACGATGAATCATTTCTTGCACCAATTTTATACACAGAGAATACATTTTCTGTAAAATCAAAACATTTCTCAACATCATTGCTTTCAAACCCTGGCGTTGTTATTTTTAATCTAAGATAATCTTGTCCTAAAATTTGTGTTTTAGTTATTAAACTATTTGTATCGTAACAAAGGATAGAACCTTTTAATGCATTTGAATAAATGTCTTCGAATAAATTGATTTCTAAAATAGAACTACTAAGATTAATGACTAATCCTGCTGATGTGACTAATTCACATTTCTCAATTACAAATTGACCTGCATATTGTACCGTACTCATTTAAATCACCGTTTCTGATATTTTTTCTTTAAATTCTGCAACAAACTGATCTACATATCTAGGGTCTAATAGTTTGATTCTTCTTCTTTCGTTTTGTAATTTTTCTTCAAAATCATAATTAGTAATAGCAGTTGCACTTGGATATAAAGTATTTGATGTACCAACGTCTATTTTAATATTGCCATGACCAGACTCTTGAGTAATTTCGTAATGATGAACTGCACTAATATTTTCAATACCATACTTATCTTTCATGTATAAATCAAATTGTTGTTGTGTCATTGGCCAATCATGGTATCTGTCTTTTACTTTATTAAATAGTAAAATAACCCAATGTAGATTTATGTCACCATATAATTTGTGTGCTATCATTTCTGGTGTTTCACCTTCTTTAACATCGTAAGTATCAAAAACAGCTGTATTATCTTCTACCTTTGTTCTTACCACAACTCTTCTTAAAATATTAGTTACATCTTTTAATTCACCATTACCTTCGGAGTCGTATGGGATAACAGGAAAGTTTTGAAAAAATGACATCTAGTAACCCTCGTAAATTCTTTCTTTTGTAATTAATTCCATTTCTGAGAACTCTAGTGTACATTGAGTTTCAACAGGTGGAGCACCTTCTTCGTTAGGTGTAAATGTTCTAAATCTATCGCCACCATATGTGACTGTAATATTTTCCAATACACATGTTGATATTTTTTGTAAGTATTGGTTTTCATTACCATCATACATATATTGTATATCAAATGTATTTGGAACTCTCATCTTTCTACCTGCTCTGTCACCACCAACAAACTCTGGTGCTGCATTTGCTCTAAAGGCAAATATAATATTTCTTACTTCGTCTGACTCTCTTTTGTTTTTAGGTAAAAATTTAAATTGAAATTGGAACTTTCTTTTGTTTAAACCTTTGAATGCTAATTCCATTCTATCAGCAACAATGGCACCTTGTGCCGCTTCGTATGCTTCTCTCGTTCCTTGTAAACCAGGTATTGCACCAACAGCTGCAGTTGCAGTTTTCATTAAACCCTCACTTAGACCTGTTCCTAAATTTTTCATTGTTGAACCAATAACTTCGGCAGTCCCAGCACCACTCATTATTTGTCCGTAGGCATCTGTTGCCGCTCTTGCACCAGAACCAATTTCAGTATCAGTATAATTAAATTGATTGATATAAGTTGCTTGTGGTGGCATGTATAATGCAATCGCAGTATCTAATCTTACAGTTGGTGCTCTTTTTAGATATGCAGTTGAACCACCTGCCTTATAAGGTTTTGGTTTAGTTTTTCTTTTACTTAATGCTTTTTTAAACCCAGGGTCAACCATGTCTAAATGTTGTTGATTTTCATACCCATTTGTATTCTCTTCTCTTACAGCAGTATCACCTACCATTCTTGTAATGTATTGTGGAACATTGGCTTGTGATGCATTTTCAATAACTGAAGTCTCACCGTCTTTTCTTTCGCCAAATCTTAATTCTGCGTCTTGTTGTTCATTGATATAGAACATAACATAGTGTCCTTGATTACCGATACCTGGGCCACCAGTGACATCTAGAGGGAAAGAGAAGATATTTGTTGGTTTATTGAATTCTGCACTAGATTTAGATACAGGTCCACCTTGTCGATTAACATCTTGCAAACCTAACTGTTTACGCAAGATACCACTGACTTTTCTGATACCGTAAGAGGCTGCTGTACTAACTGCTTGTGTTTTTAAACCTTTTATTATGCTCATAGATAAATATTCCTTGACTATTGTACTATTTATATGTTATAAAGGAGTTAATAATGACTTATAGTGGCAGATACATACCGAAGAATAGAGAAAAATATAGAGGTAATCCTTTAAAGATTATTTATCGTTCTATGTGGGAAAGACGATTAATGGATTATTGCGATAAAACAACGAAGGTAATTGAGTGGGGAAGTGAAGAAATAGCAATACCCTACACATCACCTGTCGATGGTAGATTGCATAGATATTTTCCTGATTTTTATATGAAGGTAAAACAAAAAGATGGTTCAAATAAAAAATTCATTATTGAAGTAAAACCAAAATCACAACTTAAACCACCATCAAAAAATCCCAAAAGAAGAACAAAAAGATGGTTATCTGAGGTTCATACATATGCAGTAAATAGAGCAAAGTTTGACTCTGCAACGGAATACTGCAAAGATAGAGGATATGAATTTAAGATATTAACGGAAGACCACCTAGCACCCAATTATAAATAATAGTAGGATATAAATATGGCAGTTTCAAAATACATACAATCAGTACAAAAAGCAGCTGGGGGTAGACCTAGAAGCACTGAATGGTATAAAGACAAGATTAAAGAGTTTGGTACCCCAGGCGCACAACAACTTATTAGAGACGGTAAAAGAAAAAGAACTGTAGAGTTTGGTAAACTCAACATGTTTTTCTATGACCCAAAGTTAAAAGCAAAACTACCTTACTATGATACTTTTCCTTTAATACTTCCTATAGAACAATACAATGATGGGTTCTTAGGAATTAACTTACATTACTTGCCTATTCCTCTTAGAATTAGATTATTAGATAGATTGATTGACTTTTCATCTACAAAAGATTTGACAAAAAAAACTAAAATACAGGCAGATTATCAGAGATTAAAAAGAGTAAGATTAATCAAACCTACACTAAAGAGGTATCTAAATACTAGAGTGAAGTCTGATTTTCGTCTTATAGATGCTGACGAATGGACTGTTGCAACATTATTGCCCGTTGCAAGATTTAAGAAAGCATCAACAAATGAAGTCTGGCGAGACTCAAGAAAGATGATATAATATGTCTAAAAGAATGGATATATCGGATGATACTGCTGTATCAATGCCAGTAAGAAATATGCTCGCTATAATTGCGGCAGTGGCACTTGGAGCATGGTCATACTTTGGTATGTTAGAGCGTCTAAATATATTAGAGACTAAAGCAGTATTAGCAGAAAAAGATATGCAATCTCACATAGAGAGATTAGAAAACGATTTAACAAAAAATACAGAGTTTAGAATTAAATGGCCAAGAGGAGAAATGGGTACTTTACCTGCTGACTCCGAGCAATACATGCTCATCGAAGACCTTTACAAGACGCTTGAAAAGGTAGAAAAACAATTAGAAGATATGATGCATAATAAAGTTAACATAAACTTTATAACAAAACAATTAGAAAAAGCCTTAGAAGATATTGAAGAATTAAAAGATAAGGTTAGAATAAACGGAAACGGACATTCGAAAAAGGAGTAGATATGATAGAAGTAGTAGTGGCTCTTTTGATGATAATGAATGGCGAAATAAAAGAGCATAGAATACAAGAAAACATGGCCATATGCCTCAAGGGTAAAAGAATAGCTGAAAGACAACCAACAATGTCTGTAAGGTATCAGTGTATAAAATCAAAGGCAGAGCTTGAAGTCAACATAGATGGTTCTAAAGGAATCAAAGCAATAATATTGGAAAAAAATTAAAATGGCAAGAAGCAGTTTACTAGATGGGTTTGCATACGGAGTACTAAATGAAATCTTAGCAGGTTTTAGAAGTCAAGATGGTTATGCTAGACCTACAAAGTATGAAGTAATAATTACACCACCAAGTGGTTATAGAGGTTCTGGTGGACAAGCGGCCAGTTCAAATATATTTGGTGCAAGCTTGCAACAAAAAGGAACAGATTTAGTAAGAAGAGTTTCTATGGAAACAACACAGGTTTCATTTCCTGGTATGACTTTAGAAACGCAAGAAGATACAAACATTTATGGTCCTGTAAGAAAAGTTGTTTCAGGTCAAACTTTTGCAGAGCTTAGTACAAGTGTTAGAGTATCATCAGATTTTAGAGAAAGAAATTTCTTTGATGATTGGCAAAGAATAGCTGCAAATAGAACAGATTTTTCAGTAGGATATTATGACGATTACGTTGGAACTATGCAAATATTTCAACTTGATAAGAATGATAGAAGAAGACATGGTGTAGAGTTAGTAGAGTGTTACCCATCAACAGTTGGAGAACTACAAGCAGATTATGGTGTACTAAACTCTATTTACTTAATGCCTGTTACTTGGTCATATAGATATTGGAAAAATTTAACAGATGAGGCAGAATTGCCTAAACCACTTCTAGAAAGAATTGGCGATGTGTTTGTTAATACTGTTGAACGACAGTTAAGAAGTCGTGTTCCAGCAGTGTTAAGAAGACTATAATATTAATATATAAGGAGCGATAATTATGGCACTACCAAAACTGGCAACAGCTACATACGAATTAGAGTTGCCGTCAACAGCAGAAATTATTAAATATCGACCTTTCTTAGTCAAAGAACAAAAGGTTCTTATGATGGCTAGTGAAAGTAAGGAAGATAAACAGATAGTTGAAGCAGTAAAAAATATTATTAAAAGTTGTACTTTTGATAAGTTGGATGTTAATAAACTTCCAATGTTTGATATTGAATATATCTTTATTAAACTAAGAGCAAAATCAGTTGGGGAAACTGCTAAAATTTCAGTTACCTGCCCAGATGACAATAAAACACGAGCAATAGTCAATATTAATTTAGATGAACTTGACATGACAGTCAAAGATGATCATAGCAATAAGATAAATATTACAGACGATGTGAGTATTACTATGAATTATCCTTTAATTGATGACTTTAAAGATTTTGATAAAGGACAAGGTTCAACAGGATTTTTTGATTTGATTAAAAAATGTATTGATGAAGTAATCGAAGGTGAAACTATTCATAAAAGAATAGATTTTACTAACGAAGACCTTAATGAATTTATTGATTCACTTAATAGTGCTCAGTTGTCAAAGATTATGAAATTTTATGAAACGATGCCTAGACTTAGACATGTGGTTGAAGTTGAAAACCCTAAGACTAAGGTAAAGAGTGAGGTTGTAATCGAGGGCCTTGCAAATTTTTTAGCATAGGCCTCTCACATGACACGATAACGAATTATTTTAAAACAAACTTTGCGATGCTACAACATCACAAATATTCGTTGTCTGAACTAGAAGAAATGTGGCCATGGGAGAGGGAAGTTTATGTTAATCTACTTGCAGAGCATATAAAGGAAGAAAACAGAAAACAAAAAGAACAAGAAGAAAAAAATAGACATAGAAGGTAGAGATATGACAGATGAAATAAAAAAAACAGATCACCATCCAGCAGATACAAATGGTGATGGTCAAGTATCTGATAGAGAGCATGAAATGTATCTAGAGTTTAAGAGAAAAGAACTTGAAGATGCTGATGCTCGTAGAGACGCAATGAGATCAATGACATGGTTTGCATTGTGGGGTATGTTATGTTATCCAGCAGGTATTTTAATTACTTCAATGTTAGGATTTGAAAGTACGGCAAAGATTATTGGTGATATTGCACCTACATATTTTGTTGCCATATCAGCATTAGTTGCAGCTTATTTTGGTGCAAATGCATATACAGATAGTAAAAAAACAGATAAGAAAAAGTAATGTTCGATAGAATTGTATATACATCATTGAATTTTATCAGTACTGTATCAAGTAAAGTCTCTGTATGGAGTTGGCAAAAATTATGGAAGAGTAGAGACAAAGGTATTGGATATAAATACTTTAGAGGTAAAAACAAATGACAGCTGCAGTAGAAAACTTAATCACAACAATTAGAAGAAAAAATGCTGAAGAAGAAGCTAAGATTGTATCTCAAAAGAAACAAGAAGTCGTTAATCAAGCAAAACAAACAAAACAACTAGCAGATCAAGCAAAGAAGTCGCAAGGTGCTATTGATAAGTTTGTTGGTGATCTTAAAAAAGGTAAAAAGACTAAAGGTGGTGAAGTCATTGCATCTAGACTTAGTGGTGTAGAGAAAGATCAATTAAAAACTTTAAATAGTCAATTGGCAAGTGATAAACAATCAATTGCTCAGTTGGAACAACAAAATAGATTACAAGAACTCAATAACAAAATTCAAACAGATCAAACACAAGCAACTAGAGACTTGATCATGAGATCAAGAGGAATTAGTGAAAATGAACTAGCGGCTGAAGAACAAACAAGAGCAGAATTAAAAATGCAAAAACAAGTATTAGAAAAAATGCTTGTTAGTGATACTATGACTGCTGAACAAATTAAAGGTACCCGTGAGTATCAAGAAAAAGCGACTAACATAGAAAGACAAGAAAGAAGATTAGAAGCTCGTGCTGATAGACAAGTACGAATGCAAAACATCAAACAAACAATGTCTTTACAGGGTATTAGTAAAGGTCTTGTTGGATTAAAAAGTGGTATTATGGGACTTGGTGGAAAAGCTTTAGGTGCAACAAAAGATGCTATGAAAAGTGCAGGTGGTGGACTGATGGCCATGTTAAAAACAGGTGGATTAGTTGCGGCCTTCTTTGGTTTAAAAGCATTCTTAGATAGTAAAATGTTTGAGAATTTAACAGAATTTATGAAATCATTAGCACCACAGTTTGAACTAGTCTTCGGTGGATTTAAAAAATTATTTCAAGGTGACATCATTGGTGGATTAATTGACATCTTTAAAGGTCTTGGACAAGCAATATATAAAATACTTGACTCGGCAGTAACAGGATTGTATAATGCAATTGCAAGGTACTTTGGATTAGAAGAAACTGATAGTGTCTTTGGTGCAATCATTAATGTATTCATGAAAATATATGAATTTTTAACACCTTTAATAGACATAATGAAGAAATATGTTATGGATATTTTTAATAGTATTGTTGGTGGAATAAAAAATATATTTGAAGGTATCAAAGGATTATTCTCTGGCGACTTTAGTATAGAAAACTTTGTTAAAATTTTTGGTGGATTATATGACATTGTGTTTAGTGGAGTAAGGGCTGCAATAAACATGGTAGCAGGTTTATTTGGATTTGATGGTATACCTGATGATTGGTCAATTACAGGTGCTCTCTTAACAGCAGTTGCAAAAGTAAAAGAGTTTTTTGCCAACATGTTTGCATTTGGTAGTGCTCTTAAAGATAAGATATTTAACATAGGTACAATATTTAAAGGATTGGCAAAAGGTGGTATAGCCGCAGTTAAAGCAATATTACCTGGTGGTGAAAGTCCTGGCGAAGCATTTAGAAGAGTATTTAATGAAGTTACTAAAGGTGATGATATAGGTTTAGAAGTTGCACCTGGTGGTTCAGCATCAGCAAATCTTGAAGCATCTGGTAATCCAATGGGTTATGATTTATCTACCGAAGAGGGCAAGGTTCAGTTTGCCAAAGACACAAGAAAATCAGATATTATTATTCAACAAAACCAAAATAATTCTAGAAACTCAAGTGTCACACAGGTTCAACAAACACCAGTTAAATCGCATGATGAAATAGCAAACTCATTGACAAATTCACATGCTGGAGTATATTAAAAATGAAAAAATCATTTGACGAATTATATGACGAATTAAACGAAGGTGTATATGACCCAAACATCTTTAAAGCAATATTTTTAGCAGGTGGACCAGGTTCTGGTAAATCATATGTTGCTGGAAGATCAGGTGTAATAGGACAAGGATTAAAATTAGTTAATTCAGATAATGAATTTGAATTTTTAATGAAAAAAGCAAAACTTGAACTAGACATGACTACTCAATTAGCAGACAAACAAGCAGGTCAAAGAGATTCAGTAAGAGACAAAGCAAAAAGAATGACCGCTAGTAAAAAAGATAATTATATCTCAGGTAGATTAGGATTAATACTTGATGGTACTGCTAGAGATTATGACAAGTTGTCAAACGAAGCAAAAGCATTACAACAAATAGGTTATGATACATATATGATATTTGTAAACACTTCTCTTGATGTTGCATTAGAAAGAAACGCAATGAGACCAAGAAAAGTGCCAGAAAGTATTGTAAGTAAATCATGGAAAGCTGTGCAACAAAACATAGGTAAGTTTTCACTATTCTTTAAAAAAGGATTTATTATTGTAGATAATAATGAAGTAAATGAAGACATAATGAAAGAAGTATCAAAACGAGTGAGATCATTATTGAGACAAAAAATACAAAATGGAAGAGCTAAATTATGGATACAACAACAACTAGACCTCAAAAGAAGATAAGAGTAATCTGTGTAAGAACTGGCAATAAGTTTGACCAGTGGTACGAAGACAATTACAAATACATGATCGATAAGTACTCTGGTTTGAAGTACGATGAATATGTTGTTATCAATGACAATGTGTATGAAGATGATTATGGTTGTTTTAATAAGTTGTTAATGTTCGATAGATACAGAGAAGAACATTATAGGAACATTTATTTTGACATAGATGTCATTATCAAAGGTGATTGTAATAAATTTCTCACAGACGAATTAACGGTATGTGATAGTCGCAGTTGGCAATCAGATGATTACTATAATAATCACTTGCAGATTTCAAGTGACATAGTATCTTGGAGTGGTGACTATTCTCATATACACTCTCAAGTTGCAGACAATTTAGATTATCACTATGTAAAATATCATAAGGGAATTGACAAGTATCTCTATGACGAACACAAACCAAAAAGACACCCATCAGGTTATTCTTCTATACAGACACAAACGAATCATGCCGAATCAGATGTTGTAATATTCAATCAACATTACAAAACTATGAAATTATCTGGTTGGTGGCACAAATACACAATAAATCAACCCAAAAACCCTTGATTTTCCTTGCCTTTTTAACCATAATTTAACCCTTGACTTAGGGGTAATAACCCTATATTATAGTTATATAAGATGATGAAAGAGGTTAATATGAAAACTGTAAAAGTCTATGAGACCGATAATAAACTTGGTTTCAATTACTATGGGACATTTATTACAGACCCATTTGTGTCTGAATGTTCTCGTTTTGTTCTTAATCCTGTAAAAGATTATGGGTTGACAAAGAAACAAACAAATGATATTATTAAATATAACCAACTAGATGAGGAGTTAATATAATGAGTAAAGTAAAACAGTGGGCAATGGATGTTGCCGAAAAAGCAGTTGATAAGATTATCAAAGAAGTTAAAGATAATGTAATTAACAAAAATGATGCAATCATGAAAATTATGGAGGTTGATAACATAGACCTACTTAGTATTGATTGGGATAATGTTGACGAAATTGTTGAAATGGAGTGTGCTTAATTGTCAATTCAATCTACAATACATTTAGTTTACGTTAGGTACTATGATGACCCAGAGGATGGTTATCCTTTTGGTAGTTATCATACGATCTTTAGAAATGTTAATATGAGACATTTACATAGACTTAATGACAACGACTTTAAGAAAAAAGTCTGTAAGATAATGGACAAGAAGTATAAAGAAACGGCAGAAAACTTTGCAGGTACTAGTGAAGTTCAAATAATGCATGGTTCGGAATACTACGAGACATACGAAGATAGATTTGGTGATGTCGCAGAAGGTGACAATACTTTATTTAATGATTATGGTCAGTTGTGGAATACAAGACAAGGTTTCAAATATGACTTTAACGAACAGATTACTAACAAATACAAACCAGAGAGGATACATGATAATTAATATAGGTGATACTATCGAAGATAAAAAAGGTAGACAAGGTGAGATAATCAATATCGGTATCGCAACAGAAAAAACTGATATTGCGGCTGAGAATGACACAAGTTTAAATGCACAAACTTATGATACAACATTAGGTTATGTTGGTGCAATTACATTTGGGTCTAATTGGTGTTACTTTGATCAAATCAAAGAAATTGTAAAAAGAAAACAAGACGACTTAGAGTAGGAATGTAAAATTGAATAAACTAGAAAAAAATCTTGACATCGTGACTAACTATAATTTAGTTACTGTGGAACATGTTGCTTTTGGAGGTGGTGGAAAAGTCGCCAATGTATTAGTGGATAAAAATTTATCTATTAATGAACAACTTGAAAAAGCATATATGTTAACACAAAACATTGAAGATGGTTGGTGGAATAACGAGAACGTCAAAAAGATAACTAAAAAAGATGCAGTAAGAAGCACCTCTATGGAAGATATAATGCACATCAATAACGATAAGTATGTGGTTGCCGCAGTAGGGTTCCAAAAGATCAACTAAATATAATATGCCTAGTAACATTATGATACAATTAACATTCTTGTTAATGTTTCTGTTTTTATTAACTTCGGGTTGCAGTAAACATATTGATTTCAACCCGTGGACTACATTAGTAAGGCATATAGTTGAATCAAATATAGAGAAAGATAAATGATTGGTATATTAACATTTTTATCAGCAATAAGTATTTCTGTCGTTGCGGCATTCTACTCTATTGTAGGACTTATGGCAATCTTCACAGGTGCTGCATTGGAGATCGCAGTTATGGGTGGAGTATTAGAGGTTGGAAAACTAGTTACAGCATCTTGGTTATATCAAAACTGGCGAAACAAACTTGTTAGTCTAGCACTAAAAACATATCTGTTTATCGCAGTAATAGTTTTAATCTTTATCACATCAATTGGTATCTTTGGTTTCTTATCAAAGGCACACTTAGAACAAGTTAATCCTACAAATAATAATGTATTATTAATAACACAACTTGATAATCAAATTGCATTTGAACAAAAACAAATTGATAGATCGCAGAATACATTAGATAGATTAGATGCAGCTCTTGACAAATATATTGATATGGAATATGTTACTAGAGGTCTTAAAGAACGACAAAAACAAGAAGACGAAAGAGAAGCACTTAATACAATTATCGCAGATGCAAATAAAAATATTATACAACTTAATAATCAGAAATACGAATTAGAAAGAGAAGTATTAATACAAGAGGCAGACGTAGGGCCCATAAAATATATTGCAGAATTAATATATGGTGATGATGCAAAAGACATGTTAGATCATGCCGTAAGAGCATTGATTATCATATTCATATTTGTGTTTGACCCTCTTGCAGTACTATTGTTAGTATCAGCAAACGTATCACTTAGAACATCACAACTTGCAAAAGAAGAAAAGAAACAAGACAAAGTAAAAGCATTAGAAAGAAAATATAGATCATTGCAAACTAGACATAGAAATAAAATGAAAAAACAAAAGTCTATTGCAAATAGAAAAATAAATGAAACAGTAGAAAATGTAAAAGGGGTAAGAAAAGTCACTAGAGAACAAGATGGCGTATCTATGACAACTTACGAATAATATAATGAAAGTAGCGATTATTGGTTATGGAGTAGTTGGTAAAGCAACTCACAAAACAATTCAAAGACAACACGAAGTAATGATACATGACCCACACCAGGGTAAACATTGTATCTATCAAGAAGCAGATGCTGTGTTTATATGCACACCAGAACCATCTGTTGATATTTACACTAAGAAACTTACAAATCACCCATGTGTGTATATCAGATCAACGATACCATTTACATGGGTTAAAGATACAAACTTTGCAGTGTACCCAGAGTTTCTAACAGAGAGATACGCTGATTACGATGCTTTGTATCCTAAGACATCTATAGTAGGTGGAACACCAGAACAGTTTAATATGTTAAACAAAGTTTCTATTCATAGTAATTTTCATTACACAACACCAGAATATGCAATGTTGGCAAAACTATCAACAAATGTATATTTTATTCAGAAAGTTACTTTTGCTAATATGCTTTACAACTTATGTAAAGAACATGGATTAGATTACAACAAATTAAAAGATACCATGGCTGCAGATGAGCGTATGTGGATACATGATCATTTTGATGTACCAGGTCATGACGGAAAATTAGGGTGGGGTGGTAAATGTTTTCCTATGAATATTGAAGTGATGAAAGGACTTGTTAATACAACTGATTTTAAATTCTTAGATTCACTAATTGATTATAATGAAACACAAAGAAAGAAAGATATATGATTATAGTAGCAGGCGACAGCAATCATCATCCTAAGTATTCTGATTATACAAAAAATAATATTTCTGTTTGGACAGATATGTTAGATATTGAAGTGGATAATGTTTCTAAGTCTGGTGTAGGAAATGATTTTATATGTGATGCTGTTCTTAGATCAATACAACAAAAACAAATAGATCATGTATATGTGTTTTGGTCAGAGTGGTATAGAGTATTAAAAACACCAAACAAAGAAAGCCAAGAATGGTTACAGACTATAAGTGATGAAGAATTTAAACAAATAGCAAATTTAAATATAAATCTATTTTACTCATTACAATCAGCACTAAAACAAATGAATCTAAATTATACATTCTATCAAGACTTATGGCCATGGCCACATATGAAAATAGATAAAATGTTTGAAGCTGCAAAATTCATAATACAACATCCTTTATATGATTTAATAGATAAAGACAGATTTTGGGGTTGGCCTATACACCCAGACCTTGGTGGAAGATGTTTATCAAATTTACAGCATGATCAATTATCAGATACAAATAGTCACTATGGACAAAAAACACATGATTTTCTTGCAAAGAATATTATTGACAAAGGTATGAGTTTATGATAGGATTATTTTTTATAGGAATTGTAGTGACAGTTATTGTAATGTATGTATTAATAAAGGTGAGAGAATATGACTAAACTAAAAGTGTATCACTGGCCGCATGAAACACTAAATCAAATTAGTATTCCATGTGAACCTAGTTCGTATAGTGATGAGTTTGAAAAAGAATTAAAAACACTGATGGTTGAATCTGGTGGTATTGGATTGGCTGCAAATCAAGTTGGAATAACAGAAAGATTTTTTTGTATTGGTTGTAGTTACTTTGTACATTTTAAAGAACCGACAGTAATATACAACCCAATGATTATTACACAAGCAACGGAAGAAATGGTTGATGAAGAAGGTTGTTTATCATTTCCAAAAATATTAGTAAAAGTTAAAAGACCAAAAGCAATTGAGGTTGCATATCAAGACAATAAAGGTAAAACGCATACCGCAAAATTGGTTGGCTATGAGGCAAAGTGTTTTCAACATGAGAACGATCATCTAGATGGTATTACTTTTAACATGAAAAGTAAAACAAGATGGTCAATGAAAAAAGTAATTAGACCAAAGAAAGTACAAAAGGACCATAGGTTTATATAATGCAATTTCAACAAATTATTATCGCATTGATACCACTGTTTCTTATATTTGGTCTGATTGGTTTTATGCTTTATGCATGGAACAAAGAACAACCAAACAAAAGAGAGGATGATAATGAGTAATGATATATTAGGTTATTCATCACACGATTGGCGTAAACATACAGATAACGCAGTTGTTGTAGATGATAGAGAATATGAACAATTGAAAGCAAATAATTGTAGAGTTATTTTTACTAATCCAAAAACATTAAAAGAGGAATCTGTTGATGTATCAAGATTGATTAGAGTATTTGTCAACAATAGAGACGACTTGAAAAGGAGTGTAAAATGAGCAATCAACGAAAAGCAAACTATCAAAGTAAACCAGATCAACCATCAAGTGAAATGGCAATCATGAAGTTTTTTAAGGAAGCATCAAGACAATTGATAAGCGAAGGCAAAGAGGACGAAGCGTTTTATTTTGAACAAATGGTAGATTGGTTGCAATCAGGTAAGAAATTACCAACAGACGAACAAGGAGTAACTAAGGCATTAGGAATATAATGAACGACTTAAAACTTAACGATAAAATCAAAGCATTAAACTCATCTAGAGTATTCAAGAAGATTACCCCTAAGTATGATGCATCATGGTATATTAAGTGGGTATCATCATTTTTAATTCTAGCTGCAGTGGCGTGTAGAGCAACAGGCACTATGCCAATGTTTGATCTATGGTTTAGTGTGTTTGGTACAATTGGTTGGTTTACAGTAGGAATGTTATGGCATGATAGAGCATTAATATTATTAAATGGTGCTCTAGCATTAATATTAGCAATGGGATTAATGAAGGCATATTTAATATGAAAAAAGAATACGAGAGATACACAGTACATAGAAGTGAAAGAGTTGCAAAGTTTTGGGCAAACAAATCAAACGGCACATATCTAGGATATAAAGATGATGTTGGTTATACTTACGCAGTAGAAAAGTCTGGCACTACTAAACTTGGTCATGACAAAGGTGGATATATAGTAGGTTACAAAGATAAGGAAGATTTTGTAGTAAGAACAGATTGGAAGTAAGTTGAACATTTATATCAATCCATTATTTGAAGAGTTGTCAGACAATCACATACCGACAAAAACATGTCGCAGATGTAACGAAGTAAAGCATAAGAAACTCTTTGCTCATAGATCATACAATAAGAACGGTGAAGCAGAATATAAGAATTACTGTATAGAGTGTGATAAGAAATCATCTAAACAAGTTGCATTGATAAAGAAACAAATCGGGGCAGTACCTGATAATCATCTATGTGATTGTTGTAAGAGATCAGAAAAAGATATTTTAAATGCGTATAAGTTGTTTCAAGGAACAATGAAGAAAACAGTTTGGACTTATGACCATGATCATAAGACAGGGAAATTTAGAGGAATCATATGTCAACCATGTAATTCAATCATGGGTAATCTACAAGACAATGAAGATATAGCAATCAAAGTATTATCATATGTAAGGAAACAGTTATGAAAATAATTGTTGGTGGAGATTCTTTTTCAGATAAAAATCAACCAAAATATGCAATGCCTGAACCACTTGATTTTAAGATGTGGCCAGAGATTGTAGGTGAAAAACTGCATTGTGAAGTTATTAATACTGCTAGAAGTGGATATGGTAACCATGCAATATATCATAGAACACTAGAAGCAATAATGAATAATGATGTGAGTCATGTATTTGTTATGTGGTCTCAATGGACAAGACAAGATTTTTTAGTGAATAGTAATAGAGAATATGTAAGTATCAATACATGGGAAGGTCTTTATAGGTGGGGTCGTGATGTTAAAACATATCAAGATGTTGAGAATACATTAATTGAAAAATGGTATGATGATAGTTTTAGTAAAAACTTTCCTATACAAAATAACTCAGCATCAATTCCTACTATGAAACAATACACAAACACGAACATAAATTACATATATGCTTTAAAAGTCATATGTGAAAAATTAAATATACAATATATTTCTTGTCAAGGAACGGATACTTGTATTTGGCCACCAAGTCTTATAACACAACACCCACTTGGTAATGAAGCATATAAAGGATTTAGTATGGCAGAGTTGCTTACAAAAGAATATGGTAAAGATGGTTATATAACTAGTGATGTAGATAATCACCCAAATGAAGTTAGTCAAAAATTTATAGCAAATAAAATGTTAGAGTATGCAAATGAATAATGTATTAGTATCATATTTTCCATGTGAATTTGGAGATTGGTTAAGATACCTCATAGCAGAGCATGAGGGATTTGAAAAACTTGATGTGGTTACTAGACTAGACGTTGATAACATGCCAGTCTTTGGTGTTACAAGCAGTGTTAAAGAAAGACGACATAACAAATTTATGTTTCTAGATGTAAAGAAAACAAGCACTGTAGAAGACTTATATTCTCAAATGAATACGTCAGGTTTGCGACAGGTATTAAAACCAGCAATTACGGAAAATGAAAATAGTACGAATTATGAATATGTAAACTATCATAAGAACAAGTCACATAGTCTATTATATGACCCAGAACAATACGGAATGGAAAATACTACAAAATACTATGACGCAGTAAGACAAACAAACATGAGCATCATATTTGTTAAACTCAATCCATTATCGGAATTATTTGAGACATATGTTAAGAGAAAGACAGTTTACTCTAAACACAACGTACTATCGGAAGAAGCATTGCGATATAGTTGCCAAAAGAGTTATATACATAATCAGTATCCTAAACACGAACATAATCATGTAGTAGAGATCAACAATCTTGCAGATGAGGATGAAGAGGAGTATCAGAAACTAATCACGTTTCTAAAAGTAAAACCCTTGAGTAATTGGAAATCATACGCAAAAGAATTAGAAAAGGTAAAACTATGAGTCATGTAAAACTAATATCCTATACATCTAACGGAACAGATGACACTTTACAAGAGATTGTCGCACATTGCGCTAGAGTATCGAACCCATCAAATCAAAATAACAAATCAACAGTGCAAAAACTATTAAACTATCTCAAGGAACATAAACATTGGAGTCCTTTTGAAATGGTCAATATCTGTCTAGAGATCAATACAACAAGAGACATCGCAAGACAAATACTAAGACATAGATCATTTACATTTCAAGAGTTCTCACAAAGATATGCTAATCCTAAAGACCTTGATACTATGTTTGTTAATAGAGAGTGTCGCCTACAGGACAAGACCAACCGTCAAAACAGTATAGAGATAGAATCTGATCCAAGTACGGCTGAAAACTCGGGCTATTTGGACCTTATCACAGATTGGCAACGTAAACAAGCATCGGTGATCAATGCTGCAAGAGAAGCGTACAATTGGGCAATAGAACATAATATCGCAAAGGAACAAGCAAGAGTGGTGCTGCCAGAGGGATTAACAATGTCGAGAATGTATATGAATGGAACATTAAGATCATGGTTACATTACTTTGAAATAAGATGCAACGCAGATACGCAAAAAGAACACAGACAAATTGCCACAGAGTGTAGAAGCATTGTAACAGATTTAATTACATAACACTAAATAGTAGTATGAAAGTACTATTAACACTAATACTATGCAGTGGAGTAGCTGGAGAATGTCTAACACCATTTAATTGGCCAGTAGAATTCGATAGTTATTACGAGTGTATGCAAGCAGGCAATGTACAAGCATATCAGAAACTAGAAGACATTGGCCCAGAAGAAGTCAACGAATATCACATGTATGTAAAGTTTCTTTGTAGTCAATCAGAGAAAATGGAGACGTAATGAGTAAATGTACGCAATGTCATTGTGATTGTCACTGTAATAAGGAATTACACGTTCCAACAGATACACTAGATACGGGTGGATTATGTGTATGTGAGGAGTGTATATGTACAGATGTAAGTAAAGAAGACGGAATCCCACACTACGAGCACTAATCGGAAGAAATCGGAAAAGGTTAAATAAAACATTAGGTTGATTGGGTTAAATCCTGCAGCCTATCGGCAATTTTTCTAAGAACAGACGAGATTTATATCAGAGACGCACACAGCGAACACACAGCAGGCGCCGGCCGGCATACGCATCAGCAACACTATAAGCATAGCACACCGACTGCAGCGTATGCTAGGTCACGGATGGAACAGGTCCAAGATGGAAACTTTTTTCGTATATAACCAAATTAACCCTTGACAAGTTTTGTATAAACCTGTATAATCACTCTGTGAGTCATAAGAATAATAGTATAATATATGGGTCTTAGAGTACTCAGCACATATATACAGCATTATGACATGGCATCATCCCAACTATTACAAAGAATTAGAACGCATTCGGAAAGAAGAAGAGCGTAAAGAAAAGAATAAAAAGGCCTTGACAAAGGCGAATAACTCTGATATAGTACAAAGACAAGATAAGGAAAGCATCAGCGATTGCTTAGAGTGATTCCTTTCTTGTTCTCTACGGCCGCTTTGAATTAAGGATGTTGTGGCCCACAGAACCGTTCTGGTGAAAGTTCCTCAATGGAGGTGTGGGGTGGAAGTTCCGAAGTGTGTCGTAGAGTGCTTATCACCGTGTACGCAGTAATTGTACTACGGCCTTATATCTGAGGTGGTGGTGGGTAATCTATAAAGTACAGTAGACCTTTAAATATATTCAACACACCGAATCAGTTATTATCCTATACACCCTACCCCCCTAAAACTGAGCGATAGTACAACACATTAACTCTCTGAAAAAATTGGGAAAGTATTTTACCCTTGACTTAGTAATTCAATCACGTTATAATACATTATCAAATCGAAATGGTGTTTATGTTCCCTTAGCTCAGCTGGATAGAGCAACTGCCTTCTAAGCAGTAGGTCGTAGGTTCGACTCCTACAGGGAACGCCATTCGTTTCTTTACTTTGTTTCTTGTGATTTTTCTTCGTATGTATATGGACACCCACCCCAATCTTCGTTATCGTCATTAATGATAACACCTCGATTATGTTTCTCTTGCAGATATTGTTTTTCTTGTTCGTCCATACAATTACTTATAATATATGTTGTCAATAATTTACAGGTATTTTGTAAATCGAGTCAATAATTTGTGTAGAATCCTTGACAACAATTTACAGATGTTCTATCTTTGTTCTTTCCTAGCCCCGAAAAAAGCGTTGCAATTCCTAGCGTTTTTCTCTATTGACAAGGGGGCGGTTTTCTGTTACTATATTCTTATATGATAAAAAACTATACTATGAAAAAAAACGCAGTACGATTAAGAAGACTAGAGTCTCGTATTGTTACTGCGAAGAAACTATTGTATTCTGATTACAATGCAAGAAGATCGTTGTTTGATGTAATGCAAGAGTTAAAAAATAAACCAATCGTGAGAGGAGTGTATGTTCATGGATAACTTTGTAATAGAAGTCAAAACTTATATGAATGATCTTATAAGTAAAAGTGTAAAGAACAAAACTAAACTTTGGGATTTGCCGACTAAATTAGATATACTAAAAAAGGTTCATAAGAAATACGGAAACTTTGGGTCGGACATCGCAAAGGCGGAATGGAAGAAAATCAAAGAATCAAATGCAAGGGAAATGATATGAAAAAATTTAAAGACTTTGTAACACTTGTTCTTGGATGTTTAATCTTTTTACTATTGACGGAACCTGCACGAGCGGATACACAATGGATAACTGTAAAAGATAGTTGGGAAGTAATACGAACAGAAAAGATATATGTCAATGTAGAAAAGAAAACAGAGACAGGAAGAGTATATACTTGTAAAGATGTAAAAGATCATTCAGATGCAATCGGAAAAGCAATGATACTAGCAATCGCAGGTTCGATGATTGATAGTGAACATGCCATCCTTGGCGCATTCACAGGACTCGTCACAGGCAATTCTGAATTGAAAAGAGTATGTTACGATGAGATACAATACGAAACACACGTTATCAAACAATACTCACATACATTAATTACCCTATCAAATGGTAAAATAGAAGTTCAAAAGAAGATTATAGAATAACTTACGTTATAAATAACTATATAAATAATCTTATCTAGTAGGAGAATAAAGTATTATGAGTATAAAAGTAAATTGGTTGATTGCTCACAAACCCGTTAATCTGTTTATAAGAACAGCAAAAGCATTTCAACAAGCAATTCAACAAGCATCGCATGGAAGATATGAAATCGTAATCCATGAAAAAGAAAGTGAAGAGCATTTCCTAGCAGAGACAGGCAAACAACCTGTTGATGCATTATCAACAAACGATTATCAAATGTCACAAACCGAAGTGTATAAAATCGGAACAATGCACGAAGGTGTAAAAGACTTCCTAGCATTAGACTTACCCTTTCTATTTGAATCACATGATCACTGTTCAAAAACAATGGAAGGTGCAATCGGAAAAGAATTAAATAACAAATTATCTAAACATCTTAATGTACAAGGACTAGCATATACTTACTCTGGCGGATATAGAAACTTTGGTTCAAACAAAGAAATTACAAACCTAGCAGATTTACAAAATTCAAAGAAAGTAAAAGTTGGCGGAAATCCTGTCTGTCAAGATTATTTAAAATCACTTGGTGTTGACTTATCAAATCAAGTTATTCAATCAAACAAAGAATGGTTACAAATGTCAGACCTAGATGCAGAGTCAGTTGAAAATACTTATACAAGATTTCCCGAAGCTCAGTATTGGTTAAACACAAACCACAATATGTTTATTACAGACATCATGGTATCAAATGAATTTTGGAATACATTGTCGGAAGAAGATCAAGAGATTTTTTCAAGTGTTGCAATCAAAGTAGCAAGACTAGAAAGAAAATGGTCAGAGGAAGATCATGATAATTACGAATTAGAATCTAAGAAAAACGGAAAAACAATTACACCAGTTTCAGAAATAGATAAAGCAAAGATGAAAGAATTAGCAATTCCTGTTTACGAAAAGTGGAACAAAGAGTTTTCAAAACTATTAGTATCTAAAATTAAAAGATACGCAGCATAAGGAAATATAAATGGCAAATTTTTGTATATCAGGTCAACTTCAAGAATACAAGGGGTTCGCACACTACCTAGTCTATCAAACTTTATTTGCAAGTATTAGAAATAGTTCTCATATTAATATGATAACAGTAGAGGGTGTTAAAGATTACGAATACGTTCAACCATTTAAAGATAACGTTGGCGTTGACGAAGACGCAATGAAAGCTGATGATGATACTGCTAGAAAAAAAGCATTAAACAGAGTTTACGCTATGCCAAACTATGCGGCAGGTTCAAATCTTAAAACACAAATTGATACAGACATTGCAGCTATTAATAAATCTTGGGGTTCTGATTTAACAGTAGATAAAATTGTTTATTCAGTTAGACAAATTACAAACTATGGTACTGAATTATACGGAGCGCCTTGGTTAAAAACTGAAACTGACTCAGTAGTTACAACTGATTATGATAAAGTAAAAGCCGCAGGCGATAAAGTAATTCATGTAACTTGGAATGATACATCTGATTCAAATAGTCATTGGTTAAAAGCAATGGCAAGATACGAAGCAATGGCAGGTGGCGAAAGTGTTAATTGGGACGAAAGAAAAAAAGCATACGCAAGAAACAGATTAGCAATTAATCACCCAACAGGTGATAATGATTACTCTTTAAACATCGATAAGATTTTAGACAAAGATGAAACTGAATATGCTAACCTTTGTACGTTCTTAGGTGTTAGTGCTTTATCTGCAGCGACTTGGAAAACTTATGTAGATACATACTTGACAGCGATTGCATAACCTGTTATACTTTTTTTATTATGAAATTGTCGGACTTTATTCAAACAAAAGATTATATTGAATGCGTTGAAAGTTATCCTTTTGCGATACGCAATCTACTACCCGAAGCAAAATCATACCATATCAAACGACACTCTGGTCAAACCGTAGATTATCAAATCGATCTTGAATTAACCACAATGGAAAATGTGGGAACCATTCATACTTCAAATGTAAATGCACCTATGACCGAATGGAAGATGCATGAGAAATCTGAAACTTACAAATGGATTAGTGATCGTGCTTGTGATATTGCAAAAGACATATCCAAAAAAATGGCAAAGGTAGATTTTAAAACAATTGATTGTTGGGGAGTTTACTATAGAGATAGTGATTGGACTAAACGACATTCACATTGGCCATGCGTTTATGCATTTGCTTATTATTTAAAGGTACCAGAAAAACCAGCGCCGATTGTTTTTCCTACTGCAAACTATGAATACAATCCTAAAGTTGGCGATCTAGTTTTATTTCCTGGCCAGATACAACATGAAGTCAAACCTGTTGAGGGTGAAAGAATTATGATCTCTGGTAATTTGATTGTAGATTATAAATAATCTCAAGGAGTATTAAATGAATTATCACATGGGGCTTGATGGATTTATATGGTTCATCGGTGTAGTCGAAAATAGAAACGACCCATCTAAAATGGGAAGAGTACAAGTTAGATGCGTATCGTTTCACACAGACAATAAAAATGATTTACCAACTGAAGATTTACCTTGGGCAACTACTATGTTACCAACTACATCCTCAGCCAATTCTGGCCTAGGTACTAATCCATTTTTAGCTGAAGGAACATGGGTACTTGGTTTTTTCTTAGATGCCAAGAACAAACAACAGCCTATTATACTTGGAACACTACCAGGTAAACCCTCATCGTTAGGAGACATTACAAAAGGATTCAATGACCCTAATGAAAGACCAGATGAAGAAGGTGTAAGTGTTTATCCCTTAGTTGCAGGCGAACCTGATATTGATAAACTTGCTCGTGGTGAAAACACAATCGATAAAACAACTAATCAGACAAAGGATGTGAGCATTGCAAATTCAACGACAACTTGGAACGAACCCGATAGTGCCTATAAAACAACCTACCCTTACAACAGAGTTTTTAAAACAGAGGCAGGTCATGTCAAAGAATACGATGACACAGAGGGCGAAGAAAGAATACATGAATACCATAAGGCTGGAACATTCTACGAAATCGACAAAGACGGAAACAAGTCTACCAGAATTGTTAAAGACAATTATGAAATTATTGCTGGTACCAATTATGTTAATATTAAAGGGAGTTGCAATCTTACTATTGATTCCAATGCACATACTCATGTTAAAGGAGACTACGAATTGCAAGTTGACGGAAACCACACAATCAAAGTGAAAGGCAATCTTGATGTTGATGCAACCAAGATTGATTTAAATTAATGATAGAAATTATTTGGCATTTATTCTTAACAGTATGCAGTGGGTCAACATGTATTAATCAAGATATACAGTGGTTCGATAATCAAACACAATGCGAACAAATGCTTCCACAATACACAGCGATACCTGCTGATGGTGATTGGGATACAGTGGAATATGTTTGTAAACCAATACACTCGCAAGGAACGTAATGGCCGAAGTAACTAGAGTAGGATTAGATAAACACGTTGGTCATGCAAGTCCAACCCCAAATCCATTTCATCAAACAGCATACTCAACAGGTTCAGAAAACGTTTTTACAAACGGTGCAAAGACAACTCGTATCGGCGACACTACTTCATGTGGAGACCCAGCGACAGGTGGTTCTAGTACAGTATTTGTAAACGGAAAAGGTGTTCATCGAAAAGGAGACGCAACGGGTGGACATGGGAGTTGGGTTGCCAACTCGTCAGCATCTGGTTCTGATAATGTATTTGCTGGTGATTAGTCTTATTATCATTATAAATAAATGATAGTAGGAGTTTTCAATGGCACACGCAAACACTGTAGCAGGACAAATAGGTACAGACGCACAGTCAACAAACGAATCTGACAAGTCATCTAGACAATTCAGTGATCTAGATTTATTTTTTGCAAAAAATAGTGTTGGATTTGATGTTAATAAAGTCACCGATATACAAGCGGTCAAACGATCTGTCCGTAATCTTGTTCTTCTTAATCAGTATGAAAAACCTTTTCAACCTCAAATATACGCAGGGGTTAGAGAAATGTTATTTGAAAACATGACGCAGGTCACAGCGATTGTTATCGCAAGAAAGATCGAAGATGTCATTAATAATTTTGAACCAAGAGTTAGATTAAACAATGTAAAATGTTATCCTAATTATGATAATAATGCTTATGATGTTACAGTGGGATTTTATGTAGTAAACGCACCAACTGAATTAGTTGAGTTAGATGTAATGTTAGAAAGATTAAGATAATATGGCAACAACAGTAAATAAAAAAAGACTTAGAGTTACAGAATTAGACTTTGATCAAATTAAAGAAAACTTAAAGTTATTTTTAAAAGCACAAACAGAATTTAAAGATTACGACTTTGATGGTTCAGGTATGAACATCTTGTTAGATACTCTTGCTTACAATACACACTATCTAGGTTACAACGCTAATATGTTAGCAAATGAAATGTTTTTAGACAGTGCATCATTAAGATCATCTATTGTATCACACGCAAAACAATTAGGATATGAAGTTGGTTCATCAAGAGCACCAAAAGCAATATTAAGTATTTCAGTTAAGACAAGTGCAGCTTCAATTACGATGCCTGCTGGAACAAAATTCTCAACATCATTAAGAGGTGACACATATAACTTTGTAACTATATCTGATATTACACAACCTAAGTTTGGTAATTCAGTTAACTATGATTCAATTAATGTTTATGAAGGTACATATGTTGAAACAAGATATGTAGTTGACACATCTGATTTAGAACAAAGATTTGTATTAAGAGATAACAGAGCAGACACTTCTACTCTTACTGTTAAGATAATTAATTCTTCTACTGATAGCACAACTACAACTTATACAAAAGCAACAGACATAACTCAACTAGTAAATAATTCTACTGTTTACTTTTTACAAGAAGTCGAAGGTGGAAGATATGAAGTTTACTTTGGTGATGGTGTAGTTTCAAAAGCAGTTGAAGATGGTAACATTGTTTCTTTATCATACGTTGTAACAAACAAGACAGAAGCGAATGGGGCTAGTAATTTTACACCACCAGGCACAATTGGTGGAGAGAGTGATATTTCAATCACAACAATTTTAAGAGCTGCAGGTGGTGCCGAAGCAGAATCATTAAAATCAATTAAATTAAATGCACCATTAAATTATGCAGCTCAAGGAAGAGCAGTAACAACATCTGATTACGAAACTTTTGTTAGAAAACTTTTTGCTAATACACAAGCAGTTTCAGTCTTTGGTGGAGAAGAAGGTTCATACGACCCATCAACAGGTGTATCATCTACACCAGAATATGGTAAAGTTTTTATATCAGTAAAATCAACAACAGGTGCAAACTTAACTTCTACTCAAAAAACACAATTAGTAAATGATTTAAAACCATACACTATTGCATCTATCACACCTGAAGTGGTTGACCCAGAGACTACATTTATTAGATTAAGTTCTCAAATTAAATTTGATTCAAATTCAACAACAGATAGCGCTGACGCTATTGTAACATCGGTTACAACTGCATTAACAAATTATAATACAAATACATTACAAACATTTAATTCACAATACAGAGCTTCAGCAGTTTCTAGAATTATTGATGAATCAAATACTGCAATATTAAATAACACAACAACAGTTAAGTTATCTAAATTCTTTACACCATCTGTAGGTTCAACAACATCTTATAACTTATCATTTAACAATGCATTACTAAACCCAGAGAGTGGTTATCTTGCAGCCACTGGTGGTATTGTTACATCATCTGGTTTTAAAGTTGGAACAGATACAACATCGGAGTTCTTTTTTGACGATGATGGTGAAGGCAATTTAAGAAGATATTCTTTAGTAGGAACAACAAGATCATACGCAGACTCACAAGCAGGAACAATTGATTATGCGTCTGGTGTAATTAAAATTAATAATATTAATATAACTTCAATTTCAAATATTGATGATGCTACTTCCACACAAATTAGATTAGTGGTGACACCAAACTCTAACGACATTGTTCCTGTTAGAAACCAAATACTAGAATTAGATTTAACAAACACAACTATAACTGCCACAGCAGATACGGAAGCTTCGTCTGGTAGCACATTCTCTACATCAGGTAGTGGGTCAACAGCATCAACAACTGTATCAACTTCTGGTGGTTCTTCAAGCTACTAGAAACAATGAAAGACGAACCAACTTTAAAAAATAAACTATCGCCCCTTATCAAAGGTCAACTGCCTGATTTTATTCAGTCAGATCACGATGTCTATGCTTCTTTTGTAAGAGATTTTTATAAGTTTCTAGAGAGTGCTAAGGTTACATATACTGCAACAACAAATTATGTAATACAAGAACCTGAAACTAAAGCATATATTCTTTCAGAGAATGGAGTTCTAGGAGCACCAATAGATAGAATGGTGTTAGAGGATTCTGTTGAGTTCATAACAGGGGAAACAATCAAAGGTCAAACATCTGGTGCAGAGGCAACAGTCGTTGTTGAAGATGTTAGAGGTTCAGCATTATACATTTCTGCTAACCAAAGATTTGAAATTGGTGAAACAATTAAAGGTTTAACTTCTGGTGCAGAAACATCGTTAGACACATACAGAGCAAATCCTGTACAAAACGTACAACAACTTTTAGAGTATGCTGATATTGATAATACAATACTTCAATACTTTGATCAGTTTAGGGAATCATTTTTAAAAGTTATTCCTAATACATTGGCATCTGAAGTATCAAAAAGAAAATTAATTAAATCAGTTAAAGATTTATATTCAGCAAAAGGAACGTCTGAAGGTCACAAAGTCTTTATGCGTTTATTACTAAACGAAACTGCAAATATATTTTATCCAAATGAAAATATGTTAAGAGTTTCAAATGGTAATTGGAAACAGAAAATAAAAATTAGATGTGTATCAGATGGTCTTGGTGCATCTTCAGAAATACTTAATCAAGTTATTACAGGAAAAACTTCTGGTGCTACAGCTGTTGTCGATGCAACTGCAACATTCCAACAAGGAACAGATTCAGTTTCAGAATTAGAATTAGAAAATGTTAATGGTACATTTGAGACTGGCGAAAAGATTGAAGCAACTTCAAATGAAACAGATACTAAAATTACATTTACAGTTAAGTCAGCAGTTACAGGAACAAATTTAGATAACGATGGTATTCTTCATTCACTTTCAGAAGCATTAGTTATTGATACTGACAAAGGTAATGGATTTGCAGATGTTTTGGTTGATACAATCAAAGAGGGTTCAGTAAGTTCAGTCTTTATTCAAGATGCTGGTAATGCATATGAAGTTGGAGACAAAGTAAACTTTACAGGTGGAATTGGAATTACAGCCGCAGATGGGTTTATATCTGCTGTTGGTGGTGCGTTCTTACTTGAAGACGGAACAGGTAATATACAAAGAGAAGTAGGAACAGTAAATAGTGAAGAACCATTTAAGGTTGCATTAGAAAAGAAAGATTTATCAGATGGTCCATACTACGTTTATGGTACTGCTGAATACGGACAACTTGGTGCAGGTAAAGAAGGTTATTTCTATCCATTATATTTAACAGCCGCAGGTGCAGGTGGAACAAGTAATTCACATACACACACATTTTCAGAATACCCAGATGTTGTTTTCCATATGCCATCTACACAAATGAATCATGCTGTTTCTGATTTACCTACTAACAATACAAATACTGCATGGCCACCTAAGGTTGAAGATAATATTATATTAGATAGAACAGACTCTTCTGGTTCAGATGCTGGCGATAAGATAGAAACAAACGAAGTTCAACTTTCTCTTGATGCATTTACAAATGATGGTGATGTTCTTATATTAGAAAGAGGAACATTTGTCACAGAAGCAGAAGCAACTTCTATTAACAGAATTTTCTTAAATAGTAAAGGACAAGGATACACTTCTCTTCCTACAATATCTATTGATAGTGTAGATGGTACAGGTGCTAAAGTTATTGCATTAACAGAGGATATTGGTGCAGCTGTTTCACTTAAAATAAATGATAGTGGATTAAATTATGATGCAGTTGATTTGCCTGATGCTAGATTTCAAGCTCACTTTATATTAAAAGATGTAACAGGTTCATTTCAAGCAAACAATACTTTAACATCACATACTGGTACAGTAAAAAAATGGAATGCTGATACACAACAATTAGATGTTACATTTGAAGATATTAAAAGAATTGACATGGAGTTGTCAACAGATTTTAGTTTGCCATTTATATTAGAAGATCAAGATAGTGCAAATAATGAAAGCAATATCTTAATGGAAGATATACAATTAGTTGATACTACAATTAATGATAATATTGTTTTAGACGGAACAAGTGTTACACCAGCTCCTACAAGATTTGTACAAACAGATGTAAAAATAAAACAAGAAAGTATTGGTGTATATAAATTTATTATTGATAATGTTGAACAAAAAGAATTAATTTTAAATCAAGGATTTACTTACAAATTTGATTTATCAGACTCATCTTTGTTTAGTGAAATTGCTACAACAAATCATCCATTAGTTTTTAGTTTAACCGAAGATGGTACACATGCAAGTGGGTCAGAATATACTAGTGGTGTAACTAAGTCAGACATTACAGTTGCACTAGGAACAGAAGGTGCATTCATTCAAATTGTAGTTCCTTTAAACTCACCAACACTATTTTATTATAATACAAATTATTCTGGTGCAGGTGGTAGAATTAAAACAATAAAAGTACCAGATACAATTAATGATGAAGACGGAACAATACTATTAAATGGTACAGGTGTTAACAAACACAAAATGCTAATTGAACCAGTGGGTACAGAAAACCCATTGTTAGGTATTGCATTTGAAGACAACTCTGGTTTTATAATTTTAGAATCATCTAATACAACAGTTGTACAAGATGAAGGTAAAAAACTTGTTATAGATGGTTTGATAGATGACTCAACAGCATTTGTATTAAACGAGACATCTGGTGAACCAATGAAAACGGAAGATCACGGCCAGTTAATATTAACTGAAGCTGGAGATACTTTAGTTTTTGAAACAGATGAAACAACAGGTGGTGACTTTATTGTATTGGACGGAACAGACGCAAGTTCAAATAATGCTGGTGACAGTTTAATATTTGAAGATAGAATTGACTTTTCTAATAATGATGTTGTAATAACAGACTCTGGTGGAGCATCAGGTACAATTATTTTATCAGATATTGCTAGAGGTTCTGTATCGGCAGGTGTAAATCAAAAAACTGAAGGTGAATATTTAAATATTAAATCGTTGATTGACGAAGACTTAATTCGTATTCAAGACTCTTACTACTATCAACAATTCTCATACGAAGTACAAGTCGGTCAATCAACAGCATCATACTTAAATGAATTAAAGAAAGCAGTTCACCCTGCTGGGTTCTCACCATTTGGTAAAGTTAGTATTGCAACATTCTTATCGGCTGCAACAAGAACAGCTGGAAGTTCATTACAAGACCCAGTTGATAGTGTTGATACATTCTCACCAATACTTGCATCTACATTAGAATTAGTATTTAATGAAAAATTTTCACGAAGACATTCAATACCAAGTTTAAGAGCTAGAATTGGAGCAAGAACAGAGTCAATTATAATAGATGGTACGGCAACTTCAGCAACTCTTTTAAATGGAACAGATGGTTCATCTACAAATGCAGGTGATAACTTATTATTAGAAACAGGTAGTAATGTTCTTAATGAGACAGAACAAAACGCAGGTGAAAACATTTTATTTGAAGACGGAACATTTACAAACATAGGTGGTCTTGGTGGTAAACTTATGAGTGAAGATGCACACGCACCAGGTAATACAGAATTAGTATTCATACCAGAACACAAAATTATTATACAATCAAAAGCGAGGGCAAGATAATGGCAGCTAAAAACTTTCTTTTACATCTTGCAAAAACAGGATTTAGCAATCCAAGTGCAAACGGTATAGAATTAGAAGACAATACTAGAGGAACAATTATACTAGATGGCATTGACCCATATCCAGCTCTTGTTTTTTTTGTACAAGAAACTGACGGTGATAATATTTTATTAGAAGATAATGTATCGCCAGAAACAAATAGATTAATAATGGAAACATCTATTGTTACATTTAGAGCAGATCAGGTAGTAAGTGTAGGTGAAAAACTTTTACAAGATGACCCTACAAATGAAGACACTATACCTTTATCAGAATATGACAATGTTCCTTTTAGTTCTATTAGAAGAGAAGCAAGAATTCTACTTGATCAACCATCAGAATTATTAATTGCTGGTAAACTAGTACCTAAATTTATTGCAGAAAGAGACGGCGTTACACCTTTACAAACAGAGGATGGTTTTTTTGTACGACAAGAAGATGCCACACACAATACAGCAGATGATGCTAATAGAAGTTTAACAACAGGTGCAGGTGATATTGATTCGGGTGGAGTTCATGAAGAGGGATTTTTACTAGAACAAGATGATGGGTTTATTTCTCTTGATCAAACAGATGCAAACGGAACAGATGAAAATAGTTATATTTTATCAGAGGATGCTTTTAGATTTATTAGAGAAGATCAAGGTGTAATTATACAAGAATCGTTTGACCCATCTTCACATATTATACATTTAAATATGGAAAGTCAAACTACAACGCATGTAAATATTAGATTAGAAACTTCTCTTGATGCAGAACCTGTTGATGGTGTCCTTTTAGAAAGTTCAACACCAGGGGTTACAAATTATGTTAGAACAGAAGCAGATGACAGACTTACGCAAGAACAAGATTTCAAAGATATTGCTCAAAGAGTTGATCTTTTACTATCAGAGGAAACGCATACAGTAGGTAATAAAGGTCAAATACCTCTTGATAATTATGATATTAATGTAAATCAAGATAGACCACTAGGTCTAATACAGAAAGGAAGTCAACCAATTGTACAAAGTGCTTACATTTCTCTATCATCATCATAAGGAAGTGTATAAATATTTGTATAAATAAGTACTATAAGGATTAAATTAAATGACAGCTATTATTACAGAAAAATTTAGACAACACAACGCAGAGCAGTTCTTTGAATCTTTCTCTGAAACGTCTAGCACGACTTATTATCTATTCATAGGTAAGTCTTTACCATACACAACAGGAACAACAGGGGGAAACGACAGTGCCCCACCAACACCAGCAGATAGTGTTTCTGGCGAGTTTTACAATTGGGATGCAATGTTAGCTGCCAAAAAAATACCTTCAACAGATGTATCGTTTGCTTTACCAAGAGTAAACTTCTCAAACGGAACAATCTACGATATGTACGATGATACGATTTCATCATCAAATACTACAACGTCTGGTGCATCAAGTTTATACGCTGGTAATTTTTACTTTATTACTTCTACAAACAATGTATATAAAGTTTTAGATAATAATGGTGGAGCTGCATATTCTGGTTCTGAACCATCAAACACAGGAACAACACCTTTCGCATCAGGTGGATATATTTTGAAATATATGTACAATGTAACTGCGTCAGAAGCAACAAAATTTTTAACAACAGATTATATGCCTGTATCAACTGACACAACAGTTAGTGCAGCTGCCGTAGATGGTAAAATAGAATCTCTTGTAATTACACCTGGTTCAGGTTATACAAACGGAACATATTACGCACCAGTATTTGGTGACGGAACATCACAAGGTACATCAAGTGGTGGTATTATTAGAATTACAGTATCAGGTGGTGCGATTGCATCATTTGGTTTAACTGCTGGAACAGACACAACAATTCACGCAGGTGGTGCTGCATACACATTTGGTAATGTAAGTTTAACAAATGTATTTTCAGATGCAGCTTTATCTTCATCAGCATCGATGGGTTCAGGTACAGGTGCCGCAGTAAGAATTGTTATCTCACCAAAAGAAGGTCATGGTAATGATGCAGTAAAAGAATTAGGTGGTCACTTTGTAATTACAAATACAACACTTGCACAAGCAGAAGGCGATGACTTAACAACTGCCAATGACTTTAGACAAGTTGGTATTGTTACAGACCCATATAACTTTGGAACAACAACAGTTGCAAGTTCAAGTACAGCAAGAATGACTTACGTTGTTAAAATGAGTTCAGCGTCAGGTACGTTTGATGTTGACGAAGAAATTACACAAGCAACAACAGGTGCAGTTGGTAGAGTAGTAGAATGGGATGCTTCTAGAAGTCTATTATATTATTCTCAAGAAAGATTTAGTACATATGGAACAGCCGCAACAACACAATCTTATACAGCATTTAGTGGTACAAATACCATTACTGGTTCAACTTCAAATGCAACAGGAACACCGTCATCAACTTCAAGTGAAACGGTAACACTAGCAGCTGGAAATACAGTAGCATTTACAAGTGGATATGCAAACCCAGAATTACAACCAGACAGTGGTAATATAGTTTATATCGAGAATAGAAAACCTATTCAAAGGGTATCAGATCAAACGGAAGACATTAAAATAATTATTGAATTTTAGGGAATAATATGGCACAAAAAACGGACTTAAATGTTGCACCATATTACGATGATTTTAAAGAAGATAAAAATTTTCATCGTGTATTGTTTAGACCTGGCTTTGCAGTTCAGGCTCGTGAATTAACGCAACTTCAATCTATACTACAAAATCAAATTGAAAGATTTGGTAATCATATATTTCAAGAAGGTACGTTAGTAATACCTGGTGGGATTAGTGTTAACAATCAATACGGAAGTGTACAATTATCAACAGCATTTGCTGGGGAAACAATTGACGTTACGCAATTTTATGATGCGTTAAATCCTGTAACAATTGTTGGTGCGACTTCAGGTGTCAGAGCAAAAGTAGTAGGATTTAAAGCTGCAACTGCAACAACACAACCCCTACTATATGTTCAATATGTATCTTCTGGTACAGATTTAGAAACATCAACTTTTGCTAATAGTGAAAATCTTTTTGCAGATAAAATTATTACACACACAACAGTTTATGAAGCAAATGCTCAATCTGTAACAACTCATACAAGTGCAAATCAAACAGGAACAGCTGTTACTGCTGGAAATGGTGTTTACTATGTAAGAGGTACTTTTGTTCAAATGTCTGAACAAACACTTGTACTTTCAGATACATCAACTACAGCATCAGCAAGAATTGGATTTACACTTAACGAAAGTTTAATAACACCAGAGATTGATGAGTCTCTAACGGACAACGCAACAGGGTCATCAAACTTTGCAGCCAAAGGTGCTCATAGATTAAAAATAGAATTAGTATTAACATCATTAGAATTAAGTTCAACAAATGACGATAACTTTGTTGAAATTGCAAGAGTTAAAAATGGTCGATTAGAATCACAAGCAAGACCAACAGAATATTCTGTTTTAGGTGATACACTTGCAAGAAGAACATTTGACGAGTCTGGTGATTATACAGTAAGACCTTTCCAATTAGACATGAGAGAGTCAATTACAAACAGACATAAAGATGTAGATTTTAGAGGAGTGTATTCAACAGGAGCAACTACAGATGATGGCAATACTGCAAGTTCAGATAAACTTGTATTATCTTTGTCACCAGGTAAAGCATATGTTAAAGGATACGAAATTGAAAAGTCTGGTGTTACATTTAAAGATATTAATAAAGCAAGAGATTTTGAAACTGTTAATGCAGGTTCAGTAAATGCTGAATTAGGAAACTTTGTAAAAGTAACAAACATGTTTGGTCAACCAGATGTAACTTCTATTTCTGGTGAAACTACACCATATAAAACAATTGCATTATTTGATGATGTAATTCAAACAAGAGGTTCAGCATCAGGTACACAAATTGGTGTTGCAAGATCAAGAACAATAGAATACGCTAGTGGTACTGCTGGAAATACAGATGCAGTTTATAATCTATATCTTTTTGATATTAGACCATTTACATATTTAACTTTATCAGATAACCCAAGTGCAACTTTAACTGCCAATCATGCAAATGGTGGTATACAAGTTAAAGGTGTTACATCGGGTGCAACAGGATTTGTATTTGGAGCTTTGACTTCTGGTACAACTGCTGTGTTAACAAACGTATCTGGTACTTTTATAGTAGGTGAAAAAATTGAAGCGTCTGATAGTTCAGAAACAGATAGCATTGTAGAAAATTCAAGTAATGCAGATTTAACAATTTCAAATATTGTTACTCACAAATTTTCTGAAACAAGATCAGTGTTTATGGATGATGCTGATAGTGGTCAAGACTTTACTGCTGATATTGTATTAGAAAGAACATCAACAGGTGCTGATGGTCAATTAGTAATGGATGGTAGTGATGCTTCATCTACAGATGCAAATGATAATATTGTCCTTGAAGAAGATAACTCAACAACACTTGCTTTAGAATCTGAACAAATTGGTAAACTAGTTAGTGCAGAAAAAAACATTGCAATATATAGACTATCTAAAAGAATTATTAAAACACTATTAACTGCAACTAACAATGGTGCGTCTGATACGCAACTTACAATTAGAAAACAATTTATAGGAACAACAAATAGTGCAGGTGCAGTATCATTTACTGCTGGTGCAAATGAAACATTTTTATCTTTTACAGATAAAGATTATACTGTATCAGTTTTAACTGCTGGAACAGGATCAGCCGCTCAAGGTGACATTATTGATATTGATGGTAAGATTAGTGGAACAGGTTCTTCAACAATTACAATTACAGATAATACAAAATTTGGAAATGCAGCTAAAGTTAAATTAACTGCAACAATATTAAAAACAAATATTACACAAAGAATTAAAACAACAAATTTATCAAAACAAGTAAAAGTTTCAGGTGGAACAACAGGTGCGTTTGGAACAAGACCAACAGATGAAGTAATTTCTTTAGGTCGTGCAGATGTATTCAGAGTTGGTGCAATTTTTGACTCAGAGGATACATCAACAGATGCTCAAATACCTACAATCAATTTAACAAGTATTCAAGGAACATTTGTAAGAGGAGAAACTATTACAGGAGCATCATCTGGTTCAATTGGTAGAGTTGTTAATCCTACTACACCACTAACTTATTATTTACAAAACGGTGTAGGTTCTAGTAACTTTGTAGCAAACGAAATAGTAACAGGAAGTCACTCTGGTGCAACTGCAACAATTTCGTCTGTTACTGATGGTAGTAAAATTATTACAGGAAACTATACACTTGATACAGGTCAAAGAGATAACTTCTATGACATTTCTAGATTAAATTTAAAACCAGGGTTTTCAAAACCAAGAGGAAGACTATTAGTTGTATTTGATTTCTTTTCACACAGCACAGGTTCTTTCTTTTCAGTAGATTCATATTCAGATCAAGCAGGTCAAATGGAGTATGATAATATTCCAACATACTCTGCAACAAGAGTTGACCCAGACGAACCAGAACCAACTGGTGAGTTTAACTTAACAGATTGTTTAGACTTTAGACCAACTGCTGAAAATATTACAGGTGCTACTAATACTAATTCAGCAATAGATACTGTTACAGGTTCTTCATTTGATTTCTTCCATAGACAATTTGACGGAACAGGTTCTTCGGTTGTTGATACACCAAAACCAGGTTCGTTAGGAACATTGGATTTCGAATATTATTTAAGTAAAATTGCTCTTGTCTTCTTAACTGAAAAAGGTGACTTTAGAGTAGTAGAAGGTACTTCAGCAGAAATACCAGAAGAGCCAAAAGAAATAGATGGCGCTATGAAACTTGCGAAAATTAATATACCTGCATATACTTTTAGACCAACAGATGCAACAGTTAAAAGATTTAGAACACAAAGATTTACAATGAGAGATATTGGTAAACTACAACAACGTATTCAAAATTTAGAATACTATACTAATCTATCTCTATTAGAAAGAGACGCTGAATCTTTTGAAGTTACAGATGCAAACGGACTAAACAGATTTAAGTCTGGTTTTATTGTAGATAACTTTGCAGGTCATAGAGTTGGTGATGTTAAAAACAAAGATTACAAAAATGCAATAGATCAACAACAAAAAGAATTACGTCCTAAATGTGTTATGAATGCAGCTTCTCTTGAGGAAACTGTATCAACAGACGGACAAAGATCAGCATTAGGTTATCAAAAAACTGGTGACTTAATTACTCTTCCTTATACGGAAGTTACTAAAACAGAAAACCCATATGCAACAAGAACAGAAAAAGTTCAACCTGTTTATACTGCAAACTGGGTAGGTAATGTTATATTAACACCATCTGGTGACGAGTGGTTTGAAACAGAAACAGCACCTGATTTAATTATCAATGTTGACGGAAACTATGATGCAGTATTAGCTGCAAATGAAAACAGATTAGGTACAATTTGGAATGCTTGGGAAACACAATGGTCTGGTGTTGTATCAACTAGTATTTCAAGAACAGAAACATCAAATAATGTTGTAATAACAAGAGCAATTCAAACTGTAAGATCAGATTTAAGAAGAACAGGTATTGAAACTGCATTAGTAGAACAAATTGATGAAGAGTCACAGGGAACAAGAGTTATCTCTAGAGCATTAATACCATGGTCTAGACCAAGAAATGTAGAGTTCACAGGATCAGCATTTTTCCCTAATACTAAAGTCTATGTATATTTTGATGGTGTAGATATGAAACAATATGTTACACCACAAACTACAGAATTTACTGAAGACGGTGCAACACCTGTTGAAGGTGGACAACTAGTAACTTCAGCAAATGGTTCTGTAAATGGAACAATGAGAATACCAGAATATTCAGCGCCAGGACAAGAAACAAATCCAAAATTTAAAACTGGTGAATTAGAATTTAAGATAACATCTAGTGCTCAAAATTTAATTGAACCCCTACCTAGAACAGTTGGTACAGTAACTTACTTATCAAAAGGTATTTTAGAAACTGAACAAGAAACAATTATTGCAACTAGAAATGCTACAATTGTACAAAATTCGGTTGATCAAACCACAACTAGATTAGATACATCTTCTAGAATTATTAGTCGTGAACGTAATAATGAAGAACGTGATCGTGGCGGCGGAAACAATGACCCACTTGCACAAACATTTATTGTAGATGAAGACGGTGGATGTTTCATTACTTCTATTGATTTATATGTAGAAACAAAAGATACAGTATTACCAATGTGGGTTGAAATTAGAAATGTTATTAACGGATACCCTGGTGCTAAAATTTTACCATTTGGTAGAAAACTATTACAATCGTCTGAGGTTAATATTTCTGCTGATGCTTCTGTTGCAACAACATTTACATTTGACTCACCAATTTATTTAAAAGAAGGTGTTGAGTATTGTGTAGTTGTTAGATCACATTCTTTAGATTACAAAGTTTGGATTTCAAGAATGGGTGAAACAGATGTTGATGGTTTAAGAGTTGTATCTCAACAACCTCATTTAGGTGTATTGTTTAAATCACAAAACAATAGAACATGGACAGCAGTACAATCAGAGGATTTAAAATTTACTTTGAAAAGAGCAGAATTTAATACATCAGCTGCAGGTGATGTTACTTTACAAAATTTACCTATTGGAACAACAATTACAAATGAGTTAGGCGAAACTGTATATGGTAAACTACTAAAACCAAATTCTTTAATAATGACAAATAGTTCAACTGTATTAAAAGTTAAACATATAGATCACGGTATGTATCAAACATCTAATAATGTTAGAATTACAGGCGTGTCTTCGGATATTGCTACAACACTTAAAACTAGTATTGGTGCAGATGCAACTTCATTAGAGCTTACATCAGCAAGTAATTTCCCAACAGGAAGTATTACAATAAAAATTAATAATGAAATTATTACTGGTTCACTATCTGGTACAACATTATCATCTTTAACAAGAGGTGTAGGTGGTTCAACTGCAGCTAGTCACACTGCTTCTGATAAACTAGACTTATATCAAATTTTAGGAACACCATTAACAGAAATTAATAAAATTCATAATGCAATTGCAAACATTGGTATTGATAGTTACACAATCACATTATCAACTGCTCCAACAATTAGTGGTGGTTCAACAACTGCTGAAGTTGGTGGAATTGGTATATATGCTTCTGAAAATTATAGATACGAAGTTGGTAAAACATTAATTGGTAATATGGAATTACCAAACACATCTATTACTACAACACTTAGAAATACAACAGGTAGATCACCAAGTGGTACTGAATCATCATTTGTAACTTCTACACTTGCAAATGCAGTTAAAATTCCTTTTAACGAAAATCATAAATTTGAAGTGTCAAACATAGTTGCCTCAGATGTAAATGAAACAAATGAATTAGCAGGTGCTAAATCATTATTCATTCCTATTAAATTAGGAAGTACTAATACAAACATATCACCTGTATTAGATTTAGATAGATCAACTTTTGTGGCAGTAGGAAATAGAATTAATAATATTGATAGTTCTTCAGATGTTTTCCCAACAACTGATTACAAAGATTCACTACAACCAGAAGGTGATCAAAACGCATTTATTTACATAACTAAAAAAGTTGCATTAGAAAATTCTGCAACTGCATTGAAAGTTATTTTCTCAGGTCATAAACCACAAAGTGCTGAAATTAAAGTTTTATTTAAAATTTTAAGATCAGATGACGCTTCAGATTTTGACGAATTAGGTTATGAATTTTTTAACACAACAGGTGACCCCGATATTGCAACAGGTGCTTCTTTGGATGATCAAGATTTTCAAGAATATGTATTTACTGCTGGAGTTACCGATGATGGTATCGGAGTACCATTACCAGAATTTATTCAATTTGCAATTAAAATAGTAGGACAAGGAACAGACGCAACTCAAATACCTAGAATTAAAGACTTTAGAGCAATTGCGTTGGCAACATAAACATGAGTACATTTTTAAAAGTAGAGGGACATTCAGATTTAGTAAGAGATACTAATTCAGGTGCTGTTATTAATACTAACAGGTCTGCATATATAATGGCAAAAAAAAGAAGTCATGAAGCAACAAGACATAAAGATCAAATGAGATCAGTTGTAAGAGAAATAAATACTTTAAAATGTGAAATGCATGATATTAAAAACTTATTAAAAAGAATGGTAGAGAACAATGGCAATTAGATCGTCACAGGTAACAAATGCTGGAACAATTGAACAACTAAGACAAGAGTTTAATAATCTTGTTACAGATGTTAGCGGACTAGAGGCAGGTCAATTAAACTTTGATACCATTGCAGTAACATCATTGTCAGTAGGAGATATTTCAATCTCTGGTGATTTCAATGTTACTACACTAACACCATCATCACTAACAGTAAAAGGTGATAGAATAGAATTTGAGGGAACAGGAGCAGATGATGCTTTTGAGACAACTTTAATTATAACAAATCCAACTGCCGACAGATCAATTACATTTAAAGATCAGTCTGGTATAGTCGCATACACAGGTGACTTAGGATTTACAAACTCAACTGTAACAACACACCCTGCAGCTGCAGGTGATGTTGATCTTGCGGGTGGGGAAACACCATTTGACTTAGGGGCGACAGATGCATTCGGAATTGCGTTATCGTCTAATCTATATGATATGAATGAACCAAAAGGCCTGACAACTACTGTAGAAATAGGGACAGGTACAGGTATATAAGGATTATAAATAAGAATATAACAATACAATAGGAGTATAAGAAAATGCCAACAGTACTACAATTTAGAAGAGGTACTACATCGCAGAATAACTCATTCACAGGCGCGCTAGGTGAAATTACTTACGATACAGATAAAGACGTATTGCGAGTACATGACGGTAGTACGGCTGGTGGATTTTCAATGGTCTCTGCATCAAGTACCGACACATTTACAAACAAAACTTTAACAAGTCCAAATATCACTACAGCGATTCTTCCAACTAGCGCAGACGGAGCAACGATAGGTAGTGCAACAAAAGAATTTTCAGACTTGTTTTTAGCTGATGCTGGAACAATCCAATTAGGTAACGATCAAGACGTTGTTATAACACACGTTGCAGATTCAGGTTTTACAATTAAAAATACAAATACTGCTGATAACAGTACAGCACTAATCACTATTCAAACTGGTGAGACTGATATTCAAGCAGATGATATTATTGGACAAATAGATTTCCAAGCACCAGATGAATCTCAAGGAACAGACGCAGTTTTAGTTGCGGCAGGTTTACTTGCTAAATCAGAAGGTGAGTTCAGTACATCAAATAACGCAACATCATTGATTTTCAAAACAGGTGCTTCAGAAACAGCAACTGAAAAAGTTGCAGTAAGATCAAATGGTGATGTAAGAATATTAACAGATGCAGCGACACTTGCAATGGGTGCTGATCAAGATGTAACAATTAAACATGTTGCAGACTCTGGTCTAACACTTAAAAATAGTGCAACTGCTGATGACAAACCATTTACACTTACTATTCAGACAGGTGAAACAGATATTGCGGCAGATGACGTTCTTGGTGCAATTCAATTCCAAGCACCAGATGAAGGTACAGGTACAGATGCGATTACAGTTGCAGCTGCTATTAAAGCAGTATCGGAAGGTGACTTCTCTGCTTCTAGTAACGCAACTAAGATTTCATTCTTATGTGGAAATTCAGAAGCTGCTACAGAAAAAGCAAAAATCGTAGGTTCAACTGGTAAGTTTCACGCAACACCAGATAGTATTTTATTGATTAAAAACTCTTCTGGTTCTACTTTGAAAACTGTAAACGGACACGCAGCCATTTAATGGTTGACAATTGGTTAAAAATATAGTATAAAGGAAAGATAATGACAGCAAGAACACCGTTATATTACACTTCAGATAGTTTAGTTGAAATGACTTCAGCAGAACTTGTCGAATGGCAAAGACAAGCGATCTTCCAATATGCTTCAGATGAATCTGTAGTATTGACAGTAAATGCTGGTAATGGTAATATCGGTACAACGATGAATGACACTAGATTCAGATCATCGGCTGCAACACAACAAAACTCATCACACGCTACACCAGGTGCTCTTGATACAGTGACAACTGCTTTCAATCACATTGTACAAACAGTAACTAACCCAAGTGTAACAGGTGATACAGATAATGTGTTGTTTCCTGTTTATTGGGATAACTCTTCAGGTTCAATTTTGGCAATGTCTGAAACAGATTTTGCTGATACATTTATTAAACCTGCTTTAGTTTTAATGCAAGCTTCTTCAGAAGCAACTGCTGGAGATTATGGTGGAACATACACAATTTCTACAGGAACATCTTTATCAAATCACACTAACGTTTCTACAACTGCTGTATTTGTAGATACAATTGCTGTACCTGGTTCTTATAGTTCAGGTCAGATTGGTTCATCAGGTAGTTACCAAGATCATAACTCAACAGTAAATAGTTATTATTTACATGTTAGAGACGGAGTTGATAACACACCTGCAAGAACACCTTTACATGCTGATACTTCAGGTAACTTAAATGAATATGCAGCTGCAACATTTAAAGGTTATCTTAAAGAATATATGAAAGACTTAGCGGCTTCAGATGATGTTGCCTCTGGTCATAATATTAGATTTAATATTAATGGTTCTGGTAACTCTAGAGGAACGGCAATGGTTGATTCTAAGTTAGATGGTTCAGGCACTGACACAAACAGATTTGTAGGTGGTGATGATTATAGATCACAAAAATTCCCTAGTGGTTCTTCATCTACTGTTAGTACATACAATTTTAAAATGAATTTGGAATAATAATTAAATTATTAGGAGTATATTATGAAAAATGTTAAGACCCAAGATGGCGTCAGCCATGAAGTTACTACACCCGTAGTCAAAACACCACAAAAAAATATTGCTAATTATGCTAATGAAGATTCAACTATTTCAAATCTTACAAAAGAAACATTTGTTAGAGCAGAGTTTGTTGACAATGATAGAACAGTAGTAAAAATTTATTGGAATAACCCAGAAGGTCATGGTAACCCAGACGCAGAGTTAGATCACTTCACAGTTAATTTAGAAGATAAAACCTCTGATGGTAAAGAGCATCCTTACATTACAAAACTTTTTGATTTAACCGATCTTGATGAAATGCATGAGAATACTTGGAAAAGAATTAAACAAGAGCAAAAGATGTGGAGAGAATTTGCTATTAAGATTGCAAAAGATGACGGTTTAATTATTGACCCTATTGCATATTACGATAGTGATACACAATCAGCAAAATTAGATACTAAGTTTTTTGGACAAACATTACAATTATTGTTTGAAGATTTTGATGTAGAAAAACAAAAGGAAGATTTGTTTATTATTAAATTAGCTGCATTTGAATTAGATATGGTTAAGTCATCTAACGATAGAGAAAGAAAAACAAAACTTAGAAAAGCAAAAACACCTCTTGAAGTATTAACTATTTTACTTGAAATGAAAGAGTTATCAGAAATACCTGTTTAAGAATCTAATATATCAAATACTTTATCAAAATCTTTTGTAATAACATGTAAGAGATAAGAATATTTTATCTTTGATTTTACTGTATCTGTTAATATTAATTCATGCCAATGTGGGGGAAGATTAACAGTTGGTATGTTATATCTATCTAACATAAAAGAAATAATAATTTCATTATTATAAAAATATCTATCATCAATATGTTTAATACTGTCAATTAATTTTTTACAATGATCTAATCTTTCAGAAAACTTTAATTGATCTCTTGATATTGCACTACCACCAAATGTACCTGTGTTTGCAATAACATCATTCCATTTAGTTACACCATCTGATTTCATCATGTCTTTTTTTTGTTGACCTTTTATTAACCAATGATATTGATCTAATTCTTCTTTTTGTTTTTCAAAATCTTTTGATTTAGTTCTAATATGAAAATCAGTAATTGACTCAGTTTTAGTTTTAAGTCCTATGCGTTCATTAAAATCGTCAACAGGCAACAAATGGGTAACCACTTTATCAAAGTCAAACTTGGAAAATATATTAATGTTGGTGTTAGGAATAATATCAAAGTCAAGATATAATACTCTGTCATAGTCATCGCAAAACTTTTCCCATTGTTGAAGTTTATACACATTTAAATTATCATAGTCAGTAGAGTCTGGTGTTAGTAATTTAAAATCTGCATTACACAGATCAGCATAATTTTTTAAACCATTTCTTAATCTAGTAAAATGTTTTTTAAATTGTTCTTGATTGTGTGTTCTTTTTTTTGTAGTGTCAGTAACACTAGTGTAAATGCTAAATATTAGATCGTTCATATGCTCGCCAACAATAATCAAATTCTTTATTAATTGCATGAATTATTTTTGTATCTTTAGGAATATGTAATTCCGTATCATAAAAGTAATGCCACTTTCTATCTAACCACTGAACAGGTACTTCATTCGATACAATTTTATATGAGAATATAGTTTCGTTATCAAATCCAAATGTATCTGTTATATTTTTAGGATACATACAATCTGATTTATATTCGTCTGATCTTAGATAATGCATTATATCATAAGTTGTTTTAATGTCATGAAAAAAACCTAGTCTTTCTAAATGTTCTTTTGTTGCACCAATAATTCCTGTATTAACAACATTACATTGAGGGTCTTGATCTGTTTCTTCTAACATTGCCATTGCATTAAAATATTTTGCAGAGGGTGATCTGATTGTTCCTTTAATATCAAAAAGTGTTTGACCACTTTGTCGTATCTCTTTATTATTATGCATGATCGCTAGACCTGCTCTTAAATCCCATACATCAAAGAAAGATTCATTTGTCATTGGAATAGTATCAAAATCTAAGTACAACACTTCATCGTATTTGTTTGCAAGTTCATAAAGTAAATGTATCTTATATTCATTAATCATATTGTAAGTTGTAATAAAAGGAAAGTTTTGTTTATACAAATTTTGCATATGTTCAAATTGTGAATCATATTCGAATAGTTTAAAATCTGCACCAATAGACTCTGCATATTTTCTTTTACATTCAACAAGTTTGTCATAATGTAATTTCAATTTATTTTTTGTATTGATATTTGTAGGGGTTTGACCCTCTTTGATTATATCTTTATCAAAGAAATCTAACTCTTTTTCAGGTATATCGATATATATGGTGTAAATAACTCTTGACATCTAAGTTCCATTCTGGTATTATAAATATGTTATATAGTATAATATTTAGGATGGTTTGTCAATGGTTATTTTAATTACAGGTGATAAAGGATTTATTGGTTCATATTTAAAGCAATCACTAATTAGTGATGGTCATATTGTTTTAGGATATGATTTTAAAGATGATTACGATGTTGGTACTGTCGGTGAAGACGTTATTAAAAAGGTTAATAAAGTTGTTCACTTAGCTGCATACGCAGATGTTCGGGCAAGTATGAAAGACCCCAACTTATGGTATGAAAATAATGTAATGAAAACTAATCATCTTTTTAGATTATGTAAGAAGTTTAATACACAATGTATATATGCTTCATCGTCATGCGTTAAAGAATGGTGGAAGTCCCCATACGGTACTTCTAAAAAAGTAATGGAAGACATGGCAAATGTTTATGGAAGATTTGTTGGTTTAAGATTTTCTAATGTTTATGGTGATGGTGCAAGAGACTCAATGTTACTTCCATTATTACTAAAAGGAAAACTTAAATATTCTACTAATCATACTAGAGACTTTGTACATGTTAATGATGTTGTAGATGCAATTAAGTTATTTTTACACATGGACAATTTTGATAAACTTGATAATTTAATTTATAATGTAGGCACAGGAAAAGGAAGAAAAGTATCTGATCTTGTAAAACAATATGGATATGATGTGCCAATCAAGGATGGTGACCCATCTGAAATGGAAGATAACACGGCAGATAACGCTAATCTCTTAAAATTAGGGTGGTCGCCAAATGAGGATTTAGATAAATACTTAAAAGGAAAATTAAATGGCAACACCAACTACAAAGAGTACATTCAAAGATTACTGCCTAAGAAACTTAGGATTTGGAGTAATTGACATCAATGTATCAGACGATCAAGTAGATGATCGTATTGATGAAGCATTACAATACTTTTCAACATATCATTTTGATCAAGTTGAAAAAATGTATTTAAAATACGAAATTACAGCAGACGATATAACTAGAGCAAGAGGTAACACAACAACTTCAGCAACAGACATTGTTGATACTTCGGTTACTGCATCATTTAAAGAAGGTAATAATTTTATACCTATGCCAAGTACTATTCTTTCAGTAGTACAAGTTTTTCCAATGGACAACGCAGCGTCTTCTAATATGTTTGATATTAAATATCAAATGAGACTAAACGATCTTTACGATTTTTCATCCACATCAATGATACATTATGAAATGACAATGCAACATCTAGATTATATTTCACATATTCTAGTAGGACAAACACCTCTAAGATTTTCTGAACATCAATCAAGATTATATCTTGACATGGATTGGGAAGCAGTTTCAGCAGGTGAATTTTTAATTATTGAATGTTATAGAAAACTAGACCCAACATCTTATACTGATATTTACAACAATATACATTTAAAAAGATATGCGTCTGCATTAATCAAAAAACAATGGGGTTCCAACTTAAACAAATTTCAAAATGTTCAATTACTTGGTGGGGTCACAATGAATGGTGATCAGATTTACCAACAAGCAACAGACGAAATTAGAGAGATAGAACAATTTATTGATAATCATCAATACCCAGACATGATAATTAAAGGATAACCATGGCTGTTAACAGTGCGTTTAAATCATCAGGTCTTGCCGCATCGACAAGTGAACAGGATTTATACTCTAATTTAATTAGAGAGTCAATTCAAATTCACGGTCACGATGTTAATTATATGGATAGAACATTGCAAGCCAGAGACGATATTTTTGGCGAAGACTCTCTTTCAAAGTTTGAAAAACAACAAACTATTGAAATGTATGTAGAGGATGCAGAAGGTGGTTATCAAGGGGAAAAAGAATTAATACAACAATTCGGTTTAGAAAATAGAAACGAAATTACATTTGTTGTACATAGAAAAAGATTTGATGATGTTGCTCATCAACTAGATTTAGAAAGTGGAACAGACACTACTGAAGGTTCAATCTTATTAGAGTCAGGTACACTTGCACAACATCGTTTCGGAATACAATCAGCAACTTTTGATTCAGCATATTTAAGAAACGAAGACGCAACTTTAGGAACATATAACAATAGACCTAAAGAAGGCGATTTAGTATTTCATCCTGTACTAAATAAACTATTCGAAGTTTCATTTGTAGATCATGATGAACCATTTCATCAATTAGATAATAACCCTGTTTACAAATTAAGATGTAAACAATTCGAATACAGTTCAGAGGAATTGAATACGGGTGTTACAAATATTGATGCAATAGAAGATGCGTTAACTCAAGATAGTTTAAATCATCAATTCACTCTTGAGGCAACAACAGCATACAACGAGAGTATTGCTCTTGAGTTCTTTACAAATGGTACTCAAACAGATTCGTTATTAGACGAAGATGGTAATACAATCGTCCACGAAGATGATAGTTCTTCAATCGGAACAAACATACTTCTTGAAAATCCTGCTGACTCAGGTGACGATAGCTACTTATTAACGGAAGACTATATAGTAGGAGATATGTCAACAGACAAGACAGCTCAGAATGAGTTGTTTGATGAACAAGATGATACAATATTAGACTTCACTGAAAGAAACCCATTTGGTGATGCTGGAGAATTATAATGCTAGGACAACAATTTTATCACGAAACAATAAGACGAATGGTCGTGACATTCGGTACGATATTTAATAATATTAATCTTGTTAGAAAAGATAACAACGGAAATATTATACAAAAGATGAAGGTGCCATTAGCATATGGCCCAAGACAAAAATTTTTAACTCGTTTAGATCAAGATGCTAATTTAGATTCTAAAGTTGCAATTACATTGCCACGATTAGGATTTGAAATACAAAATTTAGCATACGACCCTCAAAGAAAATTAAACAGAGTACAAAAGTTTAAGAAAAGTAAAAATTCTACAACTAAACAAGTTGACAGTCAATACATGCCTGTTCCATATAATTTGGATTTTGAATTATACGCAATGGCAAAACAATCAGATGATGCTTTGCAAATGATTGAACAAATTGTTCCATACTTCCAACCAGACTATACAGTAACAATTAATGATATGTCTGATATGGGTATTAAAAGGGATGTACCAATTATTCTAAACTCTATTAATTACGAAGATAATTACAGAGGGGATTTTAACGAGAGAAGAGCAATTATCTATACACTAAACTTCACATGTAAGTTTTACTTGTATGGTCCTGTTACCTCAGATAAAGTTATTAAACAAGTTCAAGTTGATCAATATTCAGACTTGCCAGTTAATACACCAGCAAGAGAACAAAGATATACAGTTACACCAACACCATCAACAGCAACAATTTCAGATGTTGATAATGATGATTTTGGATTTAACGAACAGGTATCTTTTTTTGAAGATGCAAAAACATTTGACCCAAAGACAGGTGATGATACTTAATTGATAATTTGATATTTGTTATATTATGGAAAATTGCAGTAAAGAAATAAACTTAGATATTACATACAAATGTACATTACAATGTGCAGGTTGCAATAGACAAGACCATGATTATACAATTGTTAAAAATGAAATAACAGTTGAAGAGTTTCAAAAAGTTCTTGATAAGTTTGATAAGATTATGTTTTGTGGTGGACAATCAGACCCAATCTTTCATACAAATTTTATAACGTTTCTAAAGATGTGCTTTGACCAAAATAAAAAAGCAGTCGTACACACAGCCGCAAGTCATAAAAAGAAAGAATGGTATAATCAAGCGTTTGATGCAAATCCTAAAGCAGAATGGAAATTTGGTATTGACGGACTACCAGAAGATAGTCATAAGTATCGTAAAAATCAAGACGGCAAATATTTATTTGAAAGAATGTTAGATGCTCATAAAAAAGGATTAGATGTAGAGTGGCAATATATTATTTTTGATTACAACGAGGATACTCAATTAGATGCTTACAAATTAGCAGTTGATAATGGAATACGATTACAATTATTAGAAAGTAATACAGATGTTGATGGTAATAATATTAAATTAGAATATGATTATAGTAGTCAAGTAAAACCTAGATGTCTAAATGAAACAACACCAAAGTATTATGAAGCTGGAGGCAACATATTACCCTGTTGTTGGTTAGACTCACACAAAGACGAAGTGAAAGAGTTATTTGACGATAGTTTGAAACTAAATAAAAATACAGTTGATGAAATAATCAACTCTGATATATGGAAAAAATTTAATGATAAGATTAAATCTGACCCGTATGAAATATGCAGAAAAAGGTGTGGTATAAATCACAACCAACAAGATGCAAAAATGAAAAGGACTTTTTTAAATGTCTAAAGAAGATGTAGATAAAATTATTGAAGATGCATTAGGTGTAATGCAAGAACCTAAAGAGGTTGTTGTAAAAGAAAAAGCTCCACCTGTTGTAATACCAAAAGGTGATGATGTTGATGTTGACTACGAATATCAAAGACAAAACTTTTACACATTAATTGATAAAGGTCAAGATGCAGTTGATGGTATACTTGAGCTTGCAAAAGAATCAGATCATCCTAGAGCATATGAAGTTGCTGGTAATATGATAAAAAATATTGCTGATGTAACTGAAAAGTTAGTACAACTACAAGAGAAGATGAAAAAATTAAAAGAGGTACCTGGTAAGGCACCTAAAAATGTTACTAACGCTTTGTTTGTAGGGTCAACTGCTGAGTTACAGAAAATGTTAAAAAAGAAAGATAATGATTGATTATAAAAATAATGGATTTAAAAATAAAGATTGCGATATAGACCTTACAAATAAATGTACACTTAAATGTTCTATGTGTGCTAGACAAAAATTTGAAAATCCTAAATTAATACCTGGTGGTGATATATCAATAGAAAGTTTTCAGAAAATGCTAGATTATTATGATAGCATTTATTTGTGTGGTACTTATGGTGACCCAATATTCAATCCTCATTTACATACATTCTTAAAGATGTGTTATGAACAAAATAAATTTGTTCAGATACATACAGCCGCATCACAAAAACCTATGCATTGGTATGAGAAAGCATTTGAGGCAAATCCTAATTGTGTATGGGTATTTGGAATAGATGGTCTTCCATATCAAAGTTTTGCGTATCGTGAAAATCAAGATGGTGAATATCTATTTGACGTTATGTTAAAAGCAAGAAACATGAATATCAATGTAATATGGCAGTATCTAGTATTTAAATATAACGAAGATAAAATTGATTTTGCAAAAAGATTAGCAGATAATCACGGAATAAAAATTGAAATACACCATACTGCAAGAGTTAATGAATTTCTTGCACCCACAGTTGAAATAGTAAAAGAAGTAGAAGAAGAAAAAGTATTTGTACCAAAGTGTTTAAAAGACCCACAACAAAGAGCACCCTACTTAGCAGCCACAGGACAAATGTATCCATGTTGTTGGTTAGATGAAGAACAGGTTCACGACCCCGAATATAAAGCGTTACAAAATGAACAACTAAATATTAGACATAACAAAGTAGAAGATATTATTAATAGTGAAACATGGCAAACATTTTACGATAACTTATATACTGATAAATGTCCTAGTTATTGTAAAAAGAAATGTACAACAACATTAAGAAACCCAACTAGAATAGTAAAGGGTAGAATTGATGGTAAGACAATGGAAGTAGAAAAATAATATGAGTGCAAGAGACGAACATTATCTAGGTAATCCATTACTTAAAAAAGCAAATCAAGAATTAGAATTTACCAAAGATCAAGTCTTAGAAATACAAAAATGTATGGAAGACCCACAATACTTTGTGGAAAATTATATTAAGATTGTATCTCTAGATAAAGGACTTGTTCCTTTTAAAATGTACAACTTTCAAAAAGACATGTTAGGTACATTCCATAAAAACAGATTTACAATTTGTAAACTTCCTAGACAGTCTGGTAAGTCAACAATTATGGTGTCATATCTTTTACACTATGCATTGTTTAATGAAAATAAAAACATTGCAATTCTCGCCAACAAGGCTGCAACTGCAAGAGACTTGTTAGGCAGATTACAACTTGCATATGAAAATCTTCCTAAGTGGTTACAACAAGGTGTTTTATCATGGAACAAAGGTTCTCTTGAATTAGAGAACGGAAGTAAGATACTTGCAGCATCAACCTCTGCATCAGCAGTTCGGGGTAGTTCATTTAATATTATATTCCTTGATGAGTTTGCATTCGTACCTGCCACTGTTGCAGAGCAATTTTTTAGTTCAGTGTATCCTACAATTTCTTCTGGTCAATCTACAAAAGTAATTATTGTATCTACACCTATGGGTATGAATATGTTTTACAAGTTATGGAATGATGCTACACACAAACGAAACAGTTATATTCCTATTGAGGTACATTGGACGGAAGTACCTGGTCGTGATGAAGCGTGGAAAAAAGAAACAATCGCAAACACTAGTGAACAACAGTTTGCCTCAGAGTTTGAGTGTGAGTTTTTAGGTTCTGCAAATACTCTTATCAATGGTTCTAAATTAAGATTGTTATCTTACAAAAATCCAATAGAACAAGCAGGTGGATTAAAAGTATATGAGAAACCAATAAAAGATCATACATATTTTATTACTGCCGATGTTGCAAGAGGAACACAAAACGATAACTCAGCATTTATTTGTTTTGATGTTACAACAGTTCCATACAAAATTGTTGCAGTATTTAAAGACAATGAAATAAAACCATTGTTATTTCCAAATAAAATTAACGCAGTAGCAAGAGCATATAATCATGCATTTGTATTAACGGAAGTAAATGATATAGGACAACAAGTAGCAGACACACTACACTTTGAATTAGAATATGATAATATTGTAATGTGTTATATGCGTGGTCGTGCTGGACAAATCATGGGTGGTGGGTTTTCTGGTACTAAAGGACAGTTAGGAGTTAGAACAACAAAAGCAGTTAAGAAGATTGGTTGTTCTAATATGAAACAAGTAATTGAGAATGATAAAATTATAGTAGAAGACTTTGATATAATAAATGAATTATCTACATTTATTGTAAAAGGAAATCAGTTTGAAGCAGATACAGGTTCTAACGATGATTTAGTTATGTGTATTGTTTTAATGTGTTGGGCAATGGACCAGAAATATTTTAAAGAATTAACAGATGTAAATATCAGAGCAAATATGTTACAAGAAAATCAAAATCAAATGGAAAACGAAATGGCACCATTTGGATTTATGGATAATGGATTAGATGACCCAGAGTTTGATGAATATGGGTCGACATGGAAACCTGTGAAAGTGAGAGACTATGAGACAGATTGGTAAACATGTATATGTAGATTATTCTGCAGGTGCATTTGGAGATTGGTTAAGATACTTTATAGCAGAGCATGATGGGTTTGAAAAGTTTGAAGAGTATGGTAGAGAAGGTGTGTATATTAACTATGTTGGTCACATAAACTTTACTACACCACATTATCCTATAAGACCACTTAAACAAATACCATTTACACATATTAAAACTGGTGATGATCTTATAGAAGAGTTTAAAAAACAAGCACCAAATTACGATAAGTACAGACAAGTATGGAAGTCTGCCGATGCACCAAAACTAATTGGTCAAGGACACACACTTGTTGGTTCTGATTGGACTAAAATAGAAGATATAGACTTTCAGTATTACGATATTGTTAGAAAAAATTTAGATCATCTTATAATTTTTGTTTCATTAAGTCCATTCTCAAAATATGAGAAACCATATATGATGAGATATAGAGAAGATGCTAAAAAGAAAAAAACAGACTTAGAAAAAGAACATAAAAAAACATGGTTGTATAATTATGTAAATAAAGAATATCCTAAACATGAATTAAATTTTGAATTGGAGATAAATGAATTGTTTGAATATGATGAAGAATTATATACAAAACTAACAGAGTTTTTAAATGTAAAACCACTTCCTAATTGGAAAGATTATATTGATGAATTTAATGATAGGATACTTTAATGAATCATGTTTTAGTTGATTACACTGCTGGGACTTTTGGAGATTGGTTAAGGTATTTTATTGCCGAACATAATGGATTTCAAAAACTTCCATTTGAAACAGAAACATTATATGAAAAGTTTTTAAAATTAAAAATAGATAACAATAAAGTTTGTTTAAACAATGTAAAAACTACAAATGATTTTATTAAAGAGTTTGAAAAGATTTCAAATTCAGATTTAAGGCAATGTTACAAATACGTTTCTGATTTAAACGTACCTGCAAGTCATAGTTGTGTTGGTGCAAATTGGTTAGAAGATGGTTCAATAATAGATGGCAAACCATTTAAGTGGGATTACACCAATTATAATTTAATAAGAGAAACAGATCATAAAATAGTTTTTGTAATATTAAGTCCATTTTCAAAATATAAAGATTTGTATATAAAAAGACATGAGCTTTGGAAAGAAAATTTAAAGTTTAAAGATAATTGGAAAGAGTATCACGAAACAATTTGGAAAAAAAATTACATGAAAGATAATTTGCCAAAACATAAATTAAATTATCAGCTAGAGATCAATAATTTACTTGACAAAGACGATGAAACCTACTATAGTTTGATAAAGTTCCTTGATGTGAACCCTATAGATAAATGGAAAGATTATATTAATGACTTCGATAGACTCATACTTTCGAAATAACTGGCGACCAAACTACGATAAGTTTAAATATTCTGGTTGGCAGTTATTAGATAAGATAGACAAAGACGCACATATACTAGATATAGGATGTGGTTACAATTTACTTAAACCACACTTTCCTAATTTATATGGAATAGACCCACATAATAGTAATTCAGATCAAGAGATTGCATTTGAAGATTACAAACCACATAAACAATTTGATGTATTTCTCGCATTAGGAAGTCTTAACTTTGGAACCAAAAAAGTTCTTGACAAACAGATAAAACATTTATATGATATTACAAAAAAGAACGATATAGTTTATTGGAGACAAAACCCTGGGTTGAGTGATCACCCATGGCAAGGTGTTGAGGATATAGTTTTCTTCCCATGGTCTTTAAAATGGAATACACATTATTGTGATAAGTATGATTTTGAATTAAAAGAATATGCACAGGATAATGGCAATAGATTATATGCAGAGTGGGTAAGACAATAAATGGAATTACTATTTTTACTATTTGGAATTTTATACGGATTAATTATAGGTATCATTCCAGCTGCAGGTGCAACAACAGGATTAATTACATTGTTTGGATTTATGCCATACTTTGCAGGTGACCCTTATCTTGGTGTTATCTTTTGTGTTGCCGTAGTGGCATCATCAACAACAGGTGACTCCTTTAGTGGAGTGTTGTTAGGAATACCAGGGGCAAACTCTGCGGCCGCAACAATGGTTGACGGATTTCCTATGGCACAAAACGGAGAGGCAACGAGAGCATTATCTGCTGCGATTACTTCATCAACATTAAACGGATTAATATTTGGGTCATTGACATTTTTATTTTTACCATATTATACAAACATTGTTATGTACATGGGTATACCAGAATTGTGGTCATTAGTAATACTTTCATTTGTTACAGTAGGATTTGTTTCAAACACTTATTACATTAGAAGTTTAATTGCAATTGGTTTAGGAATTACATTAGGACTAGTTGGTATGGACGCAAACAATGTTGCTAGATTTACATTAGGATGGTCTTACTTAGAAGATAGTATTCAGATACTTCCTTTTGTTGCAGGTCTATTCGCAGTACCAGAATTACTATCTAGTTGGAAAACTAGAAACGCAACTGATAGCGTAGAATATCAGTACACAGGTGGATGGCGACAAATTAAACAAGGAATGAAAGATACACTTAGATGTTGGAAAGATAGTATTCGAGGTGGACTTATAGGTTCAGGTATTGGATTACTGCCAGGATTAGGTGGAGCGATAGCAGATTGGTTATCATACGGGTCAACTGTAGCATCAAATCCAAAAGAAGATTTTGGTGGTGGAAATGTCAGAGGTGTTATTGGGGCAGAGGGTGCTAACAATTCACAAAAAGCATCTTCATTTATTCCTACTGTTTTATTTGGAATACCAGGAGCTCCATTTGCAGCTATCCTTATGGGATTATTTTTGTATCTAGGAATTGACTTAGGTTCACCAGATACGTTTTATGATGACAAATTATTTGATAGTATGGCATTTGCATTTTTATTAGGAACAGCGATTACTGCTGTGATCTGTTATGTCTTGGCGTATTACGCTGGATGGGTTGCAAAGATTCCATACGCATACTACTTCCCTATTATCGTTGCAGTTATTATTTGGGCAACTTTACAATATACAGGTGGTTGGGAAGACCTTGCAGTATTAACAATTTTTAGTATCTTAGGTATTGTTGCAAAACAATATAAATTCAGCAGACCTGCGTTACTAATTGGTTTTTTGTTAAGTGATAGAATATATAATCTCACTTATCAATTAACCTCTTTACACACAGTACAAGATTTAATTACAAGACCAATATTCTTGTTTATCGTGTTATCAACAATCGTAATAACATATTGGTCGTTAACAACTAGGAGTAAATTAAACTATGCTTAGACTATTGACAACATTTGCAGTTGCTTTTATAATGATGACTTCATCGGTGAGAGCTGACTACACTTTAATAGTTCCTCAAAAACCATCTGGTGGTACATCTGTATGGGCACAAATCGTTGTGGCTGAATGGGAAAAACATTTGGGGGAAAAAATCAACTTAAAATATATGCCAGGCTCGAGAGATCAAGCAGGCCCAAATAAATTTCATGAAGAATTAAGATTTGACGATAAGACAATTCTTGTTTCTCATGGTGGGAATGGTATATCATTTATTTTAGAACCCGTAACTTACAATTATTTTGAATGGGAGTCCGTAGGACACATGAACCTTAATATCATTGTAGGTGCAAACGAAAATGTAAATGCAAACTCAAAACAGATTGCATTCTCAGCTGGTTCAGGTATGACACCTGAAATTATGGCAATCGTTCAATTACTCGCAGGGCCAAATGAAGACCCTAACGAAGTATTTAAAAATCAAATCATTTGGGTAAAAGGAATGTCTGGTGGCGAAAGAAGACTTGCGTTCATGCGTGGAGATTTAAACGCAACTAGAGAAAATCCAGCTGCATATAAAAAACATGTAATGCCTTTGATTGAAAAAGGACAAGCATACACATGGTTTCATCATGGTATTCTAAACATGGAAACAGGTGATCATGATAATGACCCTAACTTTACAGAACCAACATTCGAACAATTGTATAAAGAAACTTGGGGTGTAGAACCATCAGGTGATTTCTACGATGCATATAAACTTGTTAAGTCATGGAGAGACTCAATCCAAAAAGCATTTTGGGTAAATGCAGGCAATCCAAACAAACAAAAATTAGTAGATGCATTAGTCAAAATGGCTAACGACCCAGAGTCTGTAGCTGCTATTGAAAAGAAAGTTGGAAAGTATCAATGGCGTGTTGGTGCAGAAGGTGATAAAACAGTAGAGATATTGAAGTCACTTATTACACCAGGTGCTTTGAAAACACTATCTGATTTTGGTAAAAATCAACTAGGGTATAACGCAATTTACAAAGAAGAGTTAACTAAGTAAATGTATATACTTGTAACAGGGGCCCCAGGCTCTAAATGGAGTAGTGTCGTTAAGAACATTTATTGGTCAGATGATATAGATCATACTGATTATACAGACGAAAGAATGTATTATCATGATGCAGATACACCTGGCGAAAAACAATTAATGCACACAGGCGCCTATTACGACCCAGGCATGGAATTTGGGAATCAACGTGATCAATGGGATTTACCTTTTTCTGGCAAAGGGAAAAGGATTATTAAATCTCATTGTTTTGCGTATGAGTTAGACGAATTAAAAAAACATAAACATCCTATTGTCATGGTATATAGAAATGATATAGAATGCTATGATTGGTGGAAACATTGTGGTGAGTTTAATATCACATATCCAAAATATACTTACTATGAAAATTTATCAAGTATGTGGTTTCATATTCAAGAACAGAATAAAGAAATTATGGAGTTTTGTAAAAACAATTGGAACAGAATTAAAAAAGTTAAAGACAATGGAGAATTAGCAAAAGAATTAGAAATACAATATTCAGGTGAGAAACACGACTACAAGAAAAAGGATATTCAAGTATATGTCTATAAGTAATTGGGAAGAAGCAAAGAAAAGAAGTAAATATCATTTTAGTACATCAATTATTGATACAACTAACATACAATCATTAGGTAAATTTCGTGGCGATTGGAAAAAAGATTTAGAGTTTGCTCTTGGTTGTGTTGAAAAAATTAATTGGGGTAATAGAAGAGCAGCTGCAGATAGACCAAATAATGATATTGAATCTGAGGAATATGATTTAATTAAAGCAGGTGCAAACCCTAAGATGACAATATACAGAGGTCTAACAGATTTTAGTAAATGTCCTACTATTCAAAAGATGATAGACTTCTTTGAATTAAAGAAAGATGTAAAAGCAAAATTACATATTCAGTTTACAGGTGATGTATTGAATATGCTTATAGATAAACTATATGATTTAAATCCATTTGGAAGTGCAAACGATGTAATAAGAATTATGGTTATGTTAGAAGATTGGCAACCAGGTCAATTCATAATATATGGAAATCAAACTTATACTAATTGGAAAGCAGGTGATATTCACAAATTTGATTGGATGAATATACCCCATGCGACAGCCAATGCAAGTTTATATCCTAGACCTATGTTAGTGATAACGGGTGTGATGACATTAAAGACTAAAGAGATTATATCAACTCAATTAGATCATTATCTAACTTAATCCAACAATTATGACAGATAACTTTAGAGTTTTCAATCAATTTAACGATTTCCTCTCTCGCTTCTGTATTAATTCCTGTCACTTTAGATTTTTTTCTTATTTCAGCGTCATGTGGATGAAACTTCAAACAGATAGTTTCAGACTCCCCACAATTGCAACAAGACGATGTATCAAGATGTTTGTTTACCCAAGAAACTCTTTTAGAGTAATTTCTTCTAGCGACTTTTTTGATAGTTTCCTTATATTTTTCATAATGAGTCTGCATATTAGTATTTATAAATACTATGGCATATAAAAAACGATTGTAGAAATGTTTATTTCTATAAATACATGTATAAAACAAGTATTATTCGAATAATATTACAATACTAACAAGGAGAACAACGATGGCATTTTTAGTATCACCTGGTGTACAGGTAAATGAAGTCGATTTAACAAATGTAGTTCCAGCTGTTGCAACATCTATTGGTGCTATCGCAGGTGCATTTGAAAAAGGTCCTGTTGGTTCTATACAGACAGTCACTTCAGAAGGTGATCTAGTTTCTAAGTTTGGAAAACCAAATTCTAATAACTTTGAAAACTGGTTAGCAGCTGCTAGTTTCCTACAATATGGAAACACACTAAGAATGGTAAGAGCAGAATCAGCTATTGTTAACGCAGGAGCAAACAGCGGAATATTAATTAGGGATGATGATCATTACGAACAATCATTCAGAGCAGGCCAAGGTTCGCATGGCGAATGGGCTGCAAGATCAGCAGGAACATGGGGTAACTCAATCGGAGTTGCTATCTGTGCTACTGCAACAGCATACGAACAAGTTTTATCTGCAAGCAACTTAACAGTTGGCGAAGACGCAGTAGGCGCTACAACAATCGCAGTTGATGATGCAGATTTAGCTAACAACGTAATTAACGTTGGCGATATGATTTCTTTCTTTTCAGACTCAGCAGGTACAACACCTGTCACAGGCGAAACAGGAAACGAATACGAAGTAACTGCTATTTCAACAAACGATTTAACAATAAGATTAAAAGACGACCCTAACGGTGCAGGTGTACAAAACATTATACCTGATAACTCATACATCAAAAGAAAGTGGAGATTTCATGATCTTTTCGATAGAGCACCAGGTACATCACCTTACGCCACTGAAAATGGTAAAGGAACAGCAGACGAAATGCACATTGTAGTGTATGACACAACAGGAAACATCACAGGATTTGATGTTGATGTTGCAGGTCAAAGAACAAAAGGAGTTCTTGAAACTTACGCACAAGTTTCTAAACACCCAAGTGCAAAAACACCACAAGGTAATTCAAACTACTACCCAGATGTTATCTTTTCTCAATCAACAAACGTATATTGGACTGATCACACATCATCAGGTTCAAATTGGGGAACAGATATATCTACAGGTACAGCATTTACAGCAGTAGATTCACCAGTAGTAGATTCATTAACAGGTGGAACAGATGATTACTCATTAACAAATGGGGAAATCTCAATTGCATATAATAAATTTGCAGACGCAGAATCAGTAGATGTTAACTTAATCATCGGTGGTTCTTCATCAATCGCAGCTGACACACAAGCAAACTACGATACACACGGAACAATGTTGATCGATCTTGCGTCAGCTAGATTAGACTGTATGGCATTTATATCGCCACACAGAGCGGCAACTGTTGGAGTAGCAGACCCTGCAACTCAAACAACTAATGTTAAAAATGCAGCTGCTACACTTCCAAGTTCATCTTACGCAGTACTAGATAGTGGATACAAATATATGTACGACAGATACAATGATGTTTACAGATATATACCACTTTCAGGTGATATTGCTGGATTATGTGCTAGAACAGATGATATTGCTGATGTATTTTTCTCACCTGCAGGTTTCAATAGAGGAACAATCAGAGGTGCAGTAAAACTTTCTTACAATCCAAATCAATCACAAAGAGACGACTTATACGCAGCGAGAGTTAACCCAGTAGTTAATTTTCCAGGCCAAGGTGTTACCCTATTTGGTGACAAAACTGCCTTGACAACTCCAAGTGCATTTGATAGAATAAACGTTAGAAGACTGTTTATCGTTCTTGAAAAAGCGATTAGTACAGCATCTAAATTTCAATTGTTTGAATTTAACGATGCATTTACTAGAGCGCAATTCAAAAACTTGGTAGAGCCGTTTTTAAGAGACATACAAGGAAGAAGAGGAATTGACTCTTTCCAAGTTGTATGTGACGGAACAAATAACACAGGCGAAGTTGTTGATAGAAATGAATTTGTTGCAGATGTTTATGTTAAACCTGCAAGAAGTATCAACTTTATAACACTAAACTTCATTGCGACACGAACAGGTGTTGCCTTTAGTGAAGTAGGAGGAGCGTAATCATGGCAAACATAGATGACTTTAAAGCAAATCTAGCTGGTGGTGGTGCAAGACCCAATCAGTTCAGAGTTACTATTACACCACCTTCTGGTATCGCTACAGGATTGAATGTTAGAAACGCATCATTCTTATGTAAATCTTCAAACTTGCCAGGTCAAACACTTGGCGAAATCCCTGTACCTTTTAGAGGTAGAAATATCTACATCGCTGGGGACAGAGAGTTTGAAACTTGGACTTCAACGTTCATTAATGATACAGACTTTAATATCAGAAACGCAATGGAATTGTGGATGAACGGTATTAATGATCTAGCGAATAACACTGGTGTTATCGCTTCTGCTGAATATCAATCAGACTTAACGATTGAACAATTAGACAGAGACGATACAACTTTGAAAACTTACATCTTCAGAAATGCATACCCTTTGACACTAGGTCAAATTGATGTTGCTTACGAAACAACAAATGCAATTGAAGAGTTTGAGGTAACTTGGAGATACCAACACTTTGAAGCAAGTGGTGTTAACTTCTAAGCGATCTACTAAATAGTTAAAAAAAATACTAGTAGGAGTATATTATGGCAGAGCTATTCGGATTTAAATTCGAAAGAATAAAAGATACAGCACCAGAAGACAGATTTGTCCAAAAATCACCCGATGACGGCACAGTCGAAATATCGGGTGGTGGACATTTTGCTCAGGTACTTGATATTGACGGAAGAGATCGAAACGATCTTGATTTAATCAGACGATATAGAGACATTGGACAACAACCAGAGTGTGATAGTGCAATTGAAGATATTGTAAACGAGGCAATCGTTTCAGATGAAAGAGATAAATCTGTTGATATAGTATTAGACAATCTAGAATATTCAGAAAAAATTAAAAAAAGTATGAGAGAAGCATTTGACGATGTTCTCTCATTACTTGAATTTGATACTAAAGGTCACGACATCTTTAGAAGATGGTATGTTGACGGAAGATTATTTTATCATAAAGTTATTGATTCAAAAAACCCTAAACTAGGTATTCAAGAAGTAAGATACATTGACCCTAGAAAAATCAGAAAAGTAAAAGCAGTACAGAAAGTACCAGGGCCTCAAGGTTCAGTCTTAGTTAAACAAGAACAAGATTATTATCTTTACAATGAGAAGATGTTGAAAGGTATGATGAACCAAGGTCTAAAGATTGCAGATGACTCTATCACATATTGTCCGTCTGGTTTGATTGACGCAAACAAAAATCAAGTACTATCTTATTTACATAAAGCAATTAAACCTGTCAATCAATTAAGAATGATTGAAGACAGTTTAGTTATTTACAGAATTTCAAGAGCACCAGAAAGAAGAATTTTCTATATTGATGTAGGTAATTTACCTAAGATCAAAGCAGAGCAGTATCTAAAAGATGTAATGAATAGATACAGAAACAAACTTGTTTACGATGCAAAGACAGGTGAGATCAGAGACGATAGAAATCATATGTCAATGCTTGAAGATTTTTGGTTACCTAGAAGAGAAGGTGGCAGAGGAACAGAGATCACAACTTTACCTGGTGGTTCTAACTTAGGTGAGATAGATGATATTACTTACTTCCAAAGAAAACTTTACAGATCGTTGAATGTTCCTATTTCAAGATTAGAAGCAGAGCAATCATTCTCACTAGGAAGATCAACAGAGATTACAAGAGACGAATTAAAATTTACTAAGTTTATCCAAAGACTTAGAAAGAAATTTGTACCACTATTCTTAGATATGTTAAGAACACAATTAGTTTTAAAAGGTGTTATTAATGTTGAAGAGTGGCCAAAGATTAAAGAACACATTCAATTTGACTTCTTAAAAGATGGTCACTTTGCAGAATTAAAAGCGCAAGAATTATTGAATGATAGAATTAATATGTTAGGTTCAGTTGAAAACTACATAGGTACTTTCTTTAGTAAAGAGTTTGTTTACAAACAAGTATTAAGAATGACAGACTTTGAAGTTAAAGAAATGCAAGCACAAATGAAACGTGAGTCAGGTGCAGATGTAGATGACGGTGGAATAGATGTTCCTCAAACAGATGGTATTACAAGAGTACCTTCATTTGGTGGAGCACCATTAGTTGCACCAGAACCTGCACAAACACCAGATCAAGCAACAGGCGATGGGCCTGATGCTGACGATATAAATAATACATAATTAAGGAGATTATTATGAGTTCAGAAAAAATAGTAGATGCATTGGCAAAAGGTTCATCGTTAGATGCTGAAGATGCGTTTAAAGAAACAATGAAAACTAAAATTGCAGATGCAATCGAAGATAAAAAGATTGAAGTTGCAAGAGGTTTAGTAAACAATCACATTGATGCGACTCCAGCCGAAACAAGCGAGGAGTAGTAAATTGAGATTTGAAGACTTACATTCATCGATATTCGAAGGTGATGAGTACAAGAAATCTAGAGAATATAGAAAACAATCGCCTAAAATGAAGAAAGCGATTGATGATTTATTCAAAAAAATGGATTCTAAGGGTTCAAATTTCCTAAATAATTTTGAGAAAACAATAACAGATGTTGCAAAACGACATAGAGTACCAGAAAGCAAACTCTATGATTATTTTGAAAAAGAAGCGTCTGACTTTATGAGTTAAGGAATAGAAAATGGCAGTAGTAAAACAAACATTAAAAGATTCAGATTTTGAACATGTAGTCAAAGTCACTACAACAGGTACAAATTCAACTGCAAGTATTGTTGACGCCTCTGCATTAGCAGGAGCTTCTACTGACCCAAGGTTATCAATAGTATCATGTACATGGACAACAGGTTCACAAACAGACATTTTATTTGATGCAACATCAAACGTAGTTGCATTATCATTAAACGGAAATGGCGCAATCAACGGAGGTGCTCAACATCTTCCGTCTATATCAAACAACGCAGGTTCGGGTGTTACAGGTGACATCCTTTTAACAAATTCGTCTGCTTCAGTTGGTACAGTCATTTTACATTGTAGAAAGGTATCGGGTTTCGATAATATAACGTAAGATGCAAACAGTTAAACTAATTACAGAAGCGCAAGACTTTACAACAAATAACTTTTTAATTGAAGAAAAAAATGGCAAAAAAGATTATAAGATTAAAGGTATCTTTATGCAATCTAATATTAAAAACAGAAATGGTAGAGTATATCCAAAAGAAGTTTTAGTAAAAGAAGTTAAAGCTTACAACAAAGAATTTATTCAAAAGAATAGAGCATTTGGTGAGTTAGGACACCCAGAAGGTCCAACAGTAAACTTAGATAGAGTTTCACATATGATTACATCACTTAAAGAAGAAGGTGATAATATTATTGGTGAGGCAAAAATCATGGACACACCAATGGGTAAGATTGTTAAAAGTTTAATGGACGAAGGTGCAACACTAGGAGTTTCATCTAGAGGAATGGGTTCTTTAGAAAACAAAGGTGGTGCAAACTATGTCAGATCAGATTTCAAACTAGCAACAGCAGGTGATATTGTTGCAGACCCATCAGCACCAAGTGCTTTCGTAGAGGGCATCATGGAAGGTAAAGAATGGGTTTGGGATCACGGGTCACTAGTTGAGTCACATGTTGCAGAAGCAAAAGCAAGAATTGAAGAAAGAGCAAAGTATAAACAAGATTTAGAATCTAGTTTAGAATTTGCAAAATTTTTGAAACAGTTATAATATAGTTTATAAATAAACTATAGAGCTACAGGTAAGTATATTATGTATAAATGGTTTGACGATTTAACTCGTATACCGAAACCATATCGTGAGAAAGAAGATTACCATCATTATGGGATTTACGAAGTTGAAATATTAAATACTATATTTCGTAATCATAATGTAAAAAAAGTTTTGAGTTTGGGGGGAATGTCTAATTTAGATTTCTTCCTAGCACAATATGATAATGACGTTAAGTATGCCAAAAATATTGATGAGGCAAAAACTTGGCGTGGATTTGATCTTGAAAAGAAACATCAAGAGTATATCCAAAGATTTAATTATAATGGGGAATACATCTTTACGAGGCGAAGTTTAGATCGGTATGATGTTGTTGACGAAAAGTACGATGTTGTCTTCTCTAATATAGACACACTAAAAGGAAAGATGAAGGTTTTACCTACAATCTTTATAAAAATGTGGTCTTATATTGGATTACCTGAGAAGGTTAGAGAAAAGATGACAACGGACTATGAAAAGTTTTTTAGTAATGTGTTGGTCACAACAAACATGACAGTATTCTCTAATCAAGAAATTGAATACGAAAATAACCTTGTTGACACCTCCACAAAACTAGAGAAAAAAAGGACAGTTGTTTATCAGCGGATGAATTTACCCGTGTAAATTCTATGTTTTATAAATAAATGTATATAAATAATTGTTAATATTAACAGAAAAAGGAGAAATCCCCATGGCTAATGAATTAGACAAAACCATTGAGGAATTAGAAGCGGAAGTTTTGGCTGAATTAGAAGAAGCCAATGGTGCTGATGCTCCTAAAAAAGGTGCGATGGCACCTGAACCAATGGACAAGAAGCCAGAGGGCGAAGTTCAAGATACGGGCGATGCAGTAGTCAAAGGTGACCAAGCAGATGCTCCTGTCAAGAAAGTCGTTGCAAAGGCTAAAGAAGTTTCAGGTCAAGCACCTCAAAAAGGTGAAGGTAAACCTGAGGCAACACCTAAACTTAAAGAAGAAGAAGAAAAAGAGGACGAGAAAAAAGAGTCCTTAGATTCTAAAGATTCTAAAGAAGAAGACAAAGAAGAACAAAAAGAAGAAGTCGTTGACATTGAAGAAATGCAAGGTCAAATGATGAAGGCAATGAAGTCTATGAAAAAAGATGAAATGTCTGAGTTGTATGCTTCTTACATGAAGGCTTCTATGAATAAGACTAAAGACGAAATGTTCAGAGAAATGTCTGATGGCATGAAAAAAATGAATGCTATGAAGATGAAAGAAATGATGGGCAAAATGTCTAAAAAGTCTGAAGAACAAAATATA
>Ga0187218_1000007_pt1 | contig 54622 bp, 79 predicted proteins | sample 14SPOviralmetaG_FD_130167 | JGI IMG/M metagenome (GOLD analysis project Ga0187218, IMG submission 130167) | Marine viral communities from the oligotrophic San Pedro Time Series (SPOT) site, San Pedro Channel, CA, USA - 14 SPOT_SRF_2010-08-11... | ecosystem: Environmental > Aquatic > Marine >...
AATAGCATCATCAAGGTATTCTACAAAATTATCCCACAAAGGTTTATCATTAACTAGTTGTTTTAGGTTCATTGTCTAGTTCCAGTAAATCCCGGCTCGTCAGGTGTTGGCACTGAACCTGTGCCTATAGTACCTCCTCCTGTACCCTGTGTATCTTGAGCCTGTACACCTGCAGGAATTTCTTCTGTTTCTCTTGGGGGTTTACCCTCATTAGGTGGTGGAGGTGGAGGTGGATTTTGTTCTTGAAATTTTTTGAGTATCTCAGCCTGAACTGCAGCTTGACCCATAGAGTTAGCCACTTTGTCAGGGTCTAAGTCCATAGACTTTGCTATCTCTCTAACAATATAATCCATTCGTGCAAAAGGAGCAAGAGCAGGATTAGATACTGTCTGCATAAATTGCATTAGCCTTTGACTACGTACTTCATTAGCCATAAGACTTTCTGTACCCTGTGCTTTAATTTCTAAATCACCTTTTATTTCAGAGTCAAAATCAAACTGCATATTAAAACTAAAAAAAGCTTTACCTAAAGGACCTAACAGATAATCATCAACATTTTTTATAACACTTCTAATAGAGTTATTAGCAGCGTTCATTAACATACTAATACCTGATGCTGTACGTCCTACTCCTGATATACCTGTCTGACCATGAGCAAAAGATGGAAAGCCTGTACTCTCGTCTGCTAACTGTCGTGCTTTGTCAAACATCTGCATGTTTTCATTCGACACATTAGGAAACTTTGTACCAAAGATAGCCTGTCCCGGTGCGCCGCCTTGTCTTCTAAATATTTTTCCCGGATACACAGATAAGTCTTGTCCCGGAACTAAATTTGTTTCATCTACTTCTATAATAAGATTACCTGACAGTGCAGCATTATCTACGGACATACGCATAAAACCATTCATCAGTGTCTGTGTATCGTCCATGTTTTCTGCAATACCTACACCAAATATACTGTATGGGTTCATTTCGTAGGGTGTTGCATAGTAGGGTAGATAGGCAGGAGTAAACGGATTCATAACAAGTCTGAGAACATTGTTGTTACATATCCAAATATTTACACTAACTTGTTCTACATCACCTAACTCTTCAGGTATATCAACATCATACTCTTCTATTATATCTCTATCAACAAATCCCCAAAACTCTAGAACCTCAAACCTTTCGGCTCTGTCCTCTTGGTTATTGTCTTCCATAACATGTTCCCACCACTCTTTATTGTACATCTCTCCTTCATTAAGAGACTTATCAATAGCATTTTCTCTAAAGAATGGTCTTTTCTTTAATGCACGTAACTGAGAACGAGACATCTTGTGTCTCTCTATAATAAACTCTGCTTCATCCATATTACTTGCATCAGGGTCTGGATAAAAATTCCAAATAGATACGTGAGAAGTTTGTGGTACAGTTTTAAAAAGTGGGCTATAGATTCCCTCTTCATTCCAATTAGGATACTCTTTATCTACAGCAAAAGGTCCTTTCATTATGCCTGTTCCAAAAAGAGCCGCTTCAAAGGCTGCGGCTCGTAGTTGTTTTTTAGCATTAGACTCTTCTAATTGGTCATGTATTTTCTTTTCCATCTTCTTGGCTGCAACCATTGCAGGATGAAAGTTAACAGACGTAGGACTACCTGTTGATTTAAAATCTATTTTATCTTGAACAGGATTTAAATCATCTGTTAAAGGACCAACTCTTTCGTTAAACTCTGGAAGTGTTTCTCCTGCCAATAGTTTAGGTAGTTCTTTAGGTGCTGTACCTGCTTGTTCTGTAGCTTCTTTTAGCTGTGGATTTGTTTCTAAACTTACTGTATCTTCTACACCATCAGGTAAAATTGTAGGGTCTATACTGAGTGGAAACTTATTACCACCAAACAATACTTCTACAAGCTGTCCATAAGCAGCAAGAACTTTTGTTTTGGTTACTTTAACAAATACCTTTGATTTTTCTGTAGAAGTAAACTGTACATCAGGACTATATAAACCACGATAGTTTCTGTAAGCCTGTATCCATCGCTCTTCATCACCTCGTCTGTTTGTTTCTGCTTTGGAGTATTTACCTTTTACAAAACTAACTATGTCTCCTGCAGGTGCATCTGTTAGTGCATCCTGCTCCATATCCTCAATTGCTGATGCTTCTATTGAGTCAGGGTTTATATTATCTTCTTCCATATTTTACCTCAGTATCCAAAAGTTGAGTCAGCCATTTGAAAACCAGAACGCTGCATATCTGGGTTGTAGTCAAACAAACTACTACGTGGTCGTGTCATTACACCATACCGTAGTGCATCGTATAAGTGGTCTTCCGACTTTGTATCTACATCTTCCGAGTTGTTCTTGTCGAGTGGGATAGAAGGAAGTTGAGATATAATATTTGTACAAGTGTTAAAGAAGACAATGCGTGGTTCTTCGGTAAATTCATCAACTTGCAATCGTCTGTGTATTTCGTTCTTTCCTGCAATTCTACTTCCTTTACTTCTATCTGAAGGTCTCCAACGACAGCCTTTAATTATCATCTGCTCGGCTAGTGAAGGTCCTGTATCTCCTCGTTTATGCCACAAAGAACTATCTAGTACACCGTAGCGTATCGTCCCATCTTCCTGTTCAGCTTCAAGCACCATATCAGCTAAGTCTGTTGCCAATACTTTTGATGCATACAACTTTCTGTAGACTACTAGTTGCTCTGAGGGTGTTACAGCTATCCAAACAACTCCTGTATGACTTCCGTATCCATAGTCACAGGCTCTAAACTTTGTCCAACTGTTTGGTATACTATAAGGGTCAACAACGTGTATAGTCCTATTCCACTCTGGAAATGCTGCTCCTTCATTAACATCCCAATTACCCTCTAGTAGTTGCTTGCGTTGATACTCAGGTAAAGATAAAAGGTTTGCTTCATACATCCCATCTTCAGCTAGATACGGATTATCAAAAAGAGTAGCAGGAATAAATCGCCTTTTAAATAATGGTTTGCCTTCTTGACTGTGACCCTTAGGCATTTGAAGAATCTTGCCTGTCTCTAGGTCTGTTGCCCAAAAGGATGTGTTGTGTGGTGCAGGGTCAATAAACATTTTCTTTACCCAACTGTGTCCTGCTCCTCCGGGGTTTGATGTAGCTCTCTGGTATAAATCTAGTCCACTTCCTTTTGCTGTACGTAGTCTTGACCTCATGTAGTCAAATGGATAAGGACTTCCCCACTGTGTAAGTTCATCAAACCCTATCCAACTAAAAGCCTGTCCCTGATACCGTGTAACATCATCATCTCTGTCTAGGTAAGACATCCAGAGCGTTGCTCCTGATGGTGCTACCCAAGTCTTGTCTCTTTCCATAAAGCGTATATTAGGTATTGCCTGTGGGTAGAGTTGTTTAGAAACAGAGATAAGTTCTCTTAGTTCCTCTGTTGTACGTCTTATTAATAGTCCTCTAAACTGAGGATTATTAAAGTAACGTACAGGGTCGGCTAACATTGCGTAAGACTTACCACCTCCTGCTGAACCACCGTATAACACTTCACGTTCTGTAGACGAAAGAAACTCTGTTTGTGGTCCTTTATTTGGTTGGAAGATAACATTTTGTGCTTCTTCCGTTTCTATCGGCTCAGGTTTCGGTTGTGCCTGTACCTTGGTCTCTTGCACCAAATCTTGTGGTTTCGATTTTTTCTGCCTTCTCAAGGGCTTCTTTGTACCTTTGGGCAAGGTAGCGTTGGTTTGAAGCTTCTCTCTTACGCTTTTGTTCAAGTTTTACTCTTTTCATCAAACCTACATGGGATATGTAGCGTCCAGACTGTTCACTCAACCAGTTCGATACATCTCTGTAGCTGTACTGTTTTAAATACTTCTTAGCCTTCTCTAACAAATCTAATTCTTCTACTATTGGTAAAAGAATATCTTTGTCTTCTGCGTCTTGTTTGTAGCCAAAGGGTACAGTCCGTCCTACTCGTACAACAGGTTGCCAATCAAACCCATCTTCTGTTTCCTCTGGTACAGGCAGTTTCCAGTCTTTAGTCGTTCTCATTATTCTTTGGTGGTAGGATGAACAGAGGACTAGCTGCCGTTACCTCTACCTTATCCGTTTTAGTAAATCCACTACGGTCTAGTACATCCTTAGCTGCTACCATCTTTTCTTTATTACCTAAGTCTGTAGGACTGTGCATTACTTCATACATAGAATAGGCTGCTTTAGTAGCTGCAGAAGAAATAAATTGTTTAGTCAAGTCAGCTATTTGTTCTTTAAGAGCAGCAGTAACAGAGGAAGTAGCAACATTGTCACTGTATCCTGCAAGCTTCTTAGCCTGAAGAGGATTACCTCGTGCTTCTTCAAAGAGTACATCTAGAAACTTTTGTTGTTTTTCTGTAAGTGCCATTAGTTTAACTCAAAATGAGGACCATCAATAAATGGTCTTCTGCCTTGACTTCTTCTTACGTCTATGTAATTATTCATAGCGTCTTCCATTGGTCTTTCCCAATCAGTTATGCTGTCTATATTCCATGCTGCTCCCCAACGTATATTAGCTCCAGTTTCTTTAGCTGCGGCTTTCATTGCGTCTGCTATATCATCATACATCACAATGTCCCAACTTGGGTTACTGCCATCGTAAGCCATTAAATCAACAGCGTGTGATGTTCCGTCATCCTGTATAAGGTGGCGAGACTTCATTGTTTGTGAGCGTCCTGCATTGTACAGCTTCTCCTGCTCTTCTAAAGAACGGACACCATAGATAACTCCAAAGTCCACTTTGCTCACTTCGATAGCACGTTTTACTGTATCCACTAGTACAGGATTTACACCCTCTAGTTTACCTAGACTTCTACTTGATAGTTTAAATGTCACGGCTTTACTCCTTTTGGTAAAAAATCAACAAGTTTTGGTTTTGGAGGTTGTATAAACTTTGGTATAGTTTTCCAAAATTTAAGTTCTTTTGCTAGTTTATCCCTTGCTACAGATACAGCACCTTCATTTATAAGAGCCTGTGTTTGTGGATTTAACTGTGCAGTCTTTTGCATTTCTTTAAATCCCATACCATTTGTTAAACGAGTTACTTTTTTACCATTACTTTTAGGTATAGACATTATTTCTTTTTCATCCCATTAAAAAATTTACCTGCAGACCGTGTGGCAAAACTTGCAGATACAATAGCTCCTAAGGCTATCTGATACCACTGTGGCATACCTGCCAAAGCCGTAAATCCGTCTGCTACTATACCCCTCCCCCATTCACCACAGAAGCTCAGTACTAGAGGAATGCTGAACAGTAGAGTCAGCCATTCATCTTTCCACGAGGACTGTGATGCCCTCATAGCAGCTAAGTCCCAATCTATCTCACCTGTGGCTTCTTTCATGCGAATGGTTGCTTCAGCCTTCTGAACAGCAACCTTACCATCTAGGTAAGAAGATGCTAAACTAGATACAGAACTTAGTAGTGTACCTAGCATTATACGCAGTCACAATCTTCATGGCATTTTTTATTTAACAATGCACACCATAATCTTTTTAAATATTTTCTCATCGTTCTTCTTTCCTCATCCCTTTTGTTTCTAATTTCTCTGCTCCCATCCAGATTGCAAAGCTCCCTGTCATTGCTCCTGTAATCACGGATATTAGTCCTGCCTGTTGTGTGGTCAACTCTGGCTGACTCAAAGCCCATTCTATACAACGAATGTAAACTCCTGTCATAACAAGCATCATAAGTCTTGGAAGTATTCGCCATCTGTCAAGTGTCTCTGGAGTCATCTTTATCCTTTATAACTTCCTTTACCCAATTACCGTTTTCCCCAGTCTTCTCACAATACTCACACTTGTCATCTTCAATGTGATGCCCACAGACTTCACAGGTAGGCTCATAAAGCATCAACTGTCTACACTATTATTCTGTGCTATAAACTTATTAAGCACATCTTCGTTTACGCATATAACTCTTTCTACAGGTCTTTGCCTATAAAACTTCCATACAGTTTTTACAAGGGGTTCAGGATTATTCTTTACAAACTCTTTACACTCAGTTACACTATGAAAGTGTCCGTGTTTTGGTTGCTTAAATACTAATATATCCTGCATACCATTGTTATGGACTCCTAGCATTACAGCTACAGCAAACCATGCCTTAACTATCATTCTCAAAGTATCCTATGTTATGTAACTTTTCTATAACTTCTTGTTTTTTTAGCGATGCTTTTAGGTTGCTTAACGAATTGCTTTCCTGCCTTTGTGCCTTTTCTTTTAGCTTTAGTTGTTGCTGCGTACTCTTTGGGTGATAGAGCTTTGATTGCAGCTTCTGGAAGATAGCGTTCTCCAGTTTTGCTACTGGGTTTACCACTCTTGGTTCTCCACTTTTGTTTTGACCATGATTTAAGACTTCTTTGACTTTTCTTTAGTGGCATTATGTTTTCTCTTTAACGAAACTTTTGCTTGCTTGGCGAGTCTGGACTGTGTAGTTTTCCCTTGAACGGCTGCACGTTGCTCCAGAACGGTGAGGATTTGTGTTTTCCTTGCGTATGGTTTGCTAATTCTCTTAACTTTAGAAATAGTGTCTTTCGCATCTTGGATGGTTGCATACTTAATACTCACCGTATCTTTAGGATTCTCATCCGTGTATAGCCTTCTGCCTGTATTTTTAGGCTTCTTGCCTGTGCCAACTTTAGGGTCTTTAGCGATAACCACCACCCTTAGCTTTGTACTGCTTGGCTAACATCTGAGCCTTTCTAGCACTCCACTGTCCGGGCTTCCCACCAGAAGAACCTGCTTTGATTCGGCTAAACAGGTTCTTTCGCATAGTAGGTTTGGTATAGTTACCTGCCTTATTAACGGTTGACTTAGCCATATGACTAGCCTTTCATTATCTTGTAGCCTTTAGCCTTAGCAGCAGCTCTGAGTTGACCAACAGACATGCCTCCTGCTGCGTAACCCTTCTTCTTCATAGTAGCTCCACCCTTAGCCATACCCTTCTTCTTTTTGGTCATACCACCTTTGTTCATTTTGCCTTTACCGTCCATTGCAAACTTGGGCATCATCTTCCCTGTTTTAGGGTCTTTAGCCATAGGCATTTTGACTCCACCCTTAGCCATTCCTTTTTTCTTCATTGCAGCTCCACCACGAGCCATACCTTTTTTCTTCATCTTACCTTTTTGCATTGCCATAGTTATTTCTCCTCTTTAGCATATAAGTTATTAAAGACTCGTTGAGTATCCCAAACATACTCAGTCTCTTGTTTTGAATGGAACACCCTCTGGTTCGGCATAAAGTCAGGTGGTCCTTCCCCTGTCTCAAACCATGCAGGGTGGGTTACTCGTACTCGATTGTTTGGTAACGCTACTATGTTACCAGTGTACTCTCCTGCTTCCATCAACTCTAACACATGACTTTGTTTATGTTGAGCCGGGTCATCTGCTATCTCACTATTTGTATAGTCTACAGTAAAATAGTATTTCGCAGGGTAGAACTCTCCTTCTATCTTGGCTATCCAAGGAGCAGGAGTCGCTCTATTCAAAACGTAGACCGAGTGGTCATGCGACATGCAATCCCAAGGCTGTGCTACGTATGGTGGTAACTCTCGCGGCCATTCGTCATATGGTGTGTCACCAACCAATGCTGTGATGGGCATCCTAGCCCACATTGCTCCACCGTGTACGTTCTCTTCGTCTGTGTCATCCACTTCACAGCCAGTGAATATAACTTGAAAACTGAGTGACCTATTCGGTAAACTCGTTACGGCTATTACCATTGCGTGTAAAAACTCGCCATGATATCGTTGAAAGTTACAGGTGTATTCTCTTCTCACCCAAGTTTTAAAATAAGGTATGTTGCTTTGTAAATATGCCATGTGCTAATTATAACACACCTTAAAAACAAAATCAAGTACTAAGCTGCAGTTGTTTTTGGTATTTCTATTATAGACGTAATAACATGCAACCTGTTTGCTGTACCTGCCGTTACCTTAATAATGTCACCAGACGTTAGTATTAAGTCTCTAGTGAATAACTCTACTGTTCCTTTAGAGCCTACAGCCTTATCCTTATACACGCTGAATACATCACTACCGTTTGTAATCGTAACCGTTATTGTATCAGCATTAGCACTGTCCTCTGACACGAGCATAGACTGTACCACAGAGACTGTGAGGGCAGGACAGGTGTAGACGGTAGTAGCATTTGTAGTCGTTAAATCCGTCTTTACATTCTTCAGCCGAGAGGTGCTGAGAACATTTGCCACTATCTACCTCTTCTCATCATTCCTCCACCGTAGAACATTCCCTTCTTACGGTAGTCTGTCATGCCGCCCTTGTTCATCGTTAGTCCAGTGGTGGGGTTTACTTTCCTGCTCAAACCATTCTGCATAGCAGACTGTGTTAGTCCTCCCACGTTCATCTTCTTCTTCTTTTTCATTTTTTTTAACTCTCCCTTTGGAACTTTTGCTATGCCTATAGATAGCACCATTACATTTTCTTTTTCTTTTTTGCTCATATTTTTACCACTTTACTTTGTGTGACCAGTATCGTGCCGACATTATATCAGGCTTTGAGTCCTGTGCGTTGTGTCGTGCGTAATACGACTTCTTTCTTGCTTTATCTTTAGCAGTCGTAGGATTTTTACCTGCTCCCTTGACTCCCTGTTGCCCAAATCGTATTAGTCTTAACTCGTGACCCTTTTGTGCCAGAACCATGTGGGACTTTGTTTTATGGTCTGGTGTTCTTTTGGGTTTGTTTACCCCTTTTAGATTATGTTTCTTGAGGAGTGCTGCTCTTCTATTCTCATGTGCCATAGTTTTTTCTCTTTACGTGTGGCTGATAAACATCTTTTGCTTCAAGCATTCCCTCCAAATACATTGCCCTCTCTACGTGGTCTAGTGTGTAGCGTACACCAGTGTCCTGAAATATCTTTTCACGGACGTAGAAGACATCTGACCTTGGGATGTGACACCTTCGTAGTCTTGATTCATCACCATCAGCTAAAGCTTTATAAAATTCGTGCAAGACATTATCGCTAACATACGTTTTTGTCTTTGGCATGACCCTAGTTATACTTTCTGCGTGTTCCTTGTCAAGAACAAACGACAAAAAATACACCTTCCCCTTTAATTTAATTTTTTGTTACTAGTATACTTAAAGTATTCTTAAAGTAACTTTAAATATTAACTAAAGGAGTAGGAGACTAAGGTTAACTTTAAGATACTTTAAGTATATTATAATGTATACATAATGTATGTCAATAGAAATCTTCCCTTTGTAGGGAAATAAATACAGATTGTGACATAAATGCTTAACATTATCCATCAGGCTACTGATTCGTTAATAGTAGCACAAAGTTTAATCACAGTCAATACAAAATGTTTAAACTTTAGGCAATACTTTCGTTGCACCCCAGTCCTCCCCCTCCTCTGGAGTAATAATTAACAGAACTTTGTGTAAAAACTGTGCAAATGCTTAATATTTAGGCAGAATAATTGCTGCTGCTTAAAATATACGCTGCTGTATACAGTGGTTAACAGCCTAAAATTCCCCTCTCTGGCAGAGTACATACATATATACGTATGGGGGTGGGGTGGCACATGCCCTGCCCTGTAAAACAGCACTAGTTATAATGGAAAAAAATAAAATTTATACATTCTCTGCGTATTTCCCTTATTTTATTGACGATTATACACAATAATACATTATCGAATGATGGACCAGCCCTGTAAATCATTGATTTTATTGAGTTTTTCATCGAAATTAAAAAAAGATGTACAAAAATGAAAAAAAAGCTTGTACTTTGTTTCGATATGTGCAGAATGATAATTGTTGCTACGGCAAGTCTTCAAATCTTAGAACATCGGGTTCGAATGATTTTACAGATTTAAAACTTGAGATACGGCAAGCCTAAATGACTAAAATTTTTTACTTGACGATTTAACGATTTTTTGATTAACTGATTTTGACGATTACATAGACCGAACCATAGTAGTTCGCAGAGTGCGTGGGAGACCTCCAACATTACGAGTGTGTTGGCTGTAGGGAAATAAAATGCCACATGCTAGGGTCGGTTTGAGATTGAGAGGGCTAATCTTATTTCTCTTTAGATGGTGGTAGTAATATGGCTGAGATGCAAATACTCCACGGCAAATAAAATACCTTGCAAATGTAGGGTTGTTTAAGACGAGCCAACTCGTTTATGAGTAATCATAGGACAACCCTTATTTTGCCAGTAGTTTATACCATAGGTAGTACCTCACAATTTATGCGAGGTATTTAATTATGAAAAACAATATATTCAACATTATCGGTTTTAGAAAATCACAGAAGATGGTATCGAATGATATCGCTAGAAATATGATTACAAATTTAGTTAGTAAGGATAAGAGTTATAAGTACATCTACGGTAAAAATGGTGAGATGCGTGGTTGGGTTATCGGCTTCATGCGACAAGGAAGCAAAACGCAACCATGGGGAGACAACAACATTAAATCTACTTTTGGTTTTCAAAAGTAATTGACAACAATCTTTCGAGGTGCTACCTATCGTATAAACTAGAGGAGTGATACGATATGGGTAAATATAGTAGACGGCATTATCAAGATGTGGCTAGAGAGATAGCCATGGAGTATAGAGGGACTAAGGATTTTGATTGGATTAATCGAAATAGGAAAGTGACTCGTAATGATGTTTATGTTCGGACTATGAAGATAGACACATTGAGAAATTTGGTATCTAAATTTGACGTAATCTTTAGAATAGATAATGAAAGATATAACAGCGATTTATTTATTAAAGCGTGTGGAATAGAGGAGATGCAGAGATGATGGACTTAGGAACAATACTAATAGGTATGGTGTTTGGATATGCGATAATATTCATATTTATGTTATGGCTAATATGGAAGGATGATAGTATACTATGAGAGAATATAATGGACATAGAAGTTGGAATGCGTGGAATGTCGCATTGTGGCTGAGTAATGAATACAATCTTTATCAGGAGATTGTAGACAGGGTTAGAAAGAATGGATTGACTAAGGCTGTCAACATGATGTATAGAGATATCGGAGGGTATAAAACTCCTGATGGAGCAATATACAATAAGCTATCTATAAAACTGGCAATAGAGGGAATGGCTGAAGATATGGATGTACCTGATGTAAGAAAGAGAGGAGAACTATGATTGAGAATATAAAGGGAGTATACTATCTCTCCAAGGCATACGAGAAAAAGCATGGAGATGTATGGTATAAGTTAGCCAATAAAAGCTGTAGTGCGATAGCTAAAAAAGTAGGTATGCACTCGGCTATTGTTGTGGGTGTACTGTCGGCACTCTCTCCTAATAATAAATGGGAGAGGAATGTTATTGATGCAGAGAATATGTGTGTGGCATACAAGTCTGACATACCCTTGGATGAAGTGAAAGTGTGTACATACAATGCCAATAAACAAAAGGCAATAAAGATATTGGGCATACTCGACAAGGGTAGTATGGATTTAGAGAATGATATTAGAGAAATACTGAATGGCAATAAAGTAAAAGCATTCTTTAATTGTATACACAACTATGAGACCAACAAGACTACAGTCTGTATAGATGGACACGCAAAGGCTATCTATATCGGAGAGAAGTTTGCTCTGAGTAGTAACAGTAGTAGTATAACTAACAAGCAGTATAGGGTTATCTCTCAGGCATACATAGATGCCACAAAAGAGATAAACGAATCGGAGGGTACAAGCTACCTACCCTATCAGATTCAGGCTATAACATGGGTAGCATGGAGAAGAATACATAACATTAAATGAGGAGTAGGGTAATGTATGAGATTATAAACGATATATATAAATGGAAAGACTGTCAGCATTGTGGAGATGAATGGGAGTACCAATGCTATGAGTGTGAGAAAGCAGAGGAAGAAACTAAAGAGCCACACTCTTGCAATGATAACGCAGTATACTATGAGTATGCTGAAAGTAATCACAGGTATCATGGCTATGAGTGTGGTATCTGTGGCAAGCTATTACAAACAGGATAAGGAGTAGATATGTATAAAATTAGAGAAGCACGAATAAGTGAGGACGTTGTGGAGTACCAAGTGACTGATGGAGAAACGTCCTATTCATATTTTTATTCAAGGGAAGAAGCACAGGAATGTGTAGACAATTTGAACAATAAGAGTATAATTACACCTGAACAATTAAGGGAGTTAGGACTATGAGTTATGACGTAGCAGTAAGTATGTTCGATGGGTTGTCAGGCACGATGATTGCCTTACAGGAGAAGCTTGGCATTACACCAAAAGAATACCATGCCTTTGAGGTTGACCCATACTCTAGTGCCGTTAGTCGGTACAACTATCCTGACATTATCAGGCATGGTGATGCTAGGAACTGGAGAAATTTAGAGGGGAAGAAGATTGACCTATTCGTGGCAGGTTTTCCCTGTCAGAGTTACAGTGTGGCAGGACTACGGCAGTTCCAAGATGACCCACGAGATATGTCTAAGGTTTTACTAGATGCCTTGCGAGGTCTCGCCATTGACAAAGTATTGATAGAGAATGTTGCGTCAATGCCTAGTGAGTGGCGAGATTACTTTACCAAGATATTCAAGGAGATATTCCCTGATATAGAGTGCCATCAATTAAATAGTGCCAATGATTCGGCACAGAATCGCAAGAGATTATATTGGACAAACATTAAGTTTAAGAGGTCAGATGACAAGGGTATTGTACTCAATGACATACTTGAAGATGGTGGTATGGCAGACAGAGACAAGTCATACTCTCTTGATGCCAACTACTTCAAGGGTGGTAATCTCAACCACTACTACAAGAGAAAGAGGAGACAAGTAGTGTTCGATAAGAATGGCTGTAAGCAAGTCGGAGAAGCAGACCTAAAGGGTTACGATATAATCAAGAGGGTATACAGTAGGCAAGGCAAGAGTCCTACTCTCACGACTATGCAAGGTGGGTGGCGAATGCCTAAGGTAGAGTGTGGTCAGATTATCAATCGCAAGATTAATCCTGAGACAGGTAAGAGAGATGACTACAACCCTAACATCAAGGCAGAGCCACGCATTGAGACTAGGAGTGACGGTAAGACAAACACACTCTCTACAGTACAGAAAGACAATGTGGTGGTTGACCACGAGCAAATGTATTGGAGAGCATTGACACCATTAGAATGTGAGAGGTTACAAACTATTCCAGATGGGTACACAAAACATGGTGTGTTCCCATTGTTAAAAGAGTTTGTTCCTGATGAGAGATACGCAGAGCCACCTACGACAGTTAAACCACTTAGTAACTCACAAAGATACAAGATGCTTGGCAACGGATTCTGTGTAGACACAGTTGCTGACATTTTGAAAGGGGAAGTACATGAGTAGAGTTACCATATACTTCTTGGCAATCGTTACGTTCTGTTATATAATGGACGTAACATTTAACTATATATTTTAGAGGAGAAAGATATGACAATTAAATGGGAAAACAAATTGACGAGAGAGTGGGTAAAGCAAATAAGACAGGCTTTACAAGACTCCATAGAAGTAGATGGATTCGATATAAATGTAGGCAATGCGTCCTTTGATGACTCAGAGGTGACGTTCAAGTTAAACCTTAGGGTGAAGGGTGCAGAGACTAGGGAGCAGAGAGACCTGAAGACATACGCAGAGATGGACAAGATAGACACAGCCAAGATAGGAGAGATGAGAGGAGAGAAGTATTCCCTGATTGGTTATAGAGTAAAGGCAAAGACAAGACCTTACATAGTACAAAACTTACACAACAATAAGGAGTATATATTTACAACGGCACAGGCTCAACAGTATTTTGGATTGGAGGTATAGTGAGAGTAATTAGCTAAAACACTCTAACACTCTTACGGTTTTGCTAATAAGATAATTAAAACAACAACTTAATGCCGTAAGACCATTGTTAATCACTCTTACGGTGGTCTTACACTATTACAGAGGAGTAACGTATGAAAGCATATCTAATAGACCCTGATAAGCAAGAGGTGACAGAGGTAGACTACTCTGGTGACTACAAGGACATATACAAACTGATAGACTGTTCCACGTTTGACGTTGTGGGTATCACTCCTGAGGGAGATGGCATATACATAGATGACGAGGGATTGTACGCAGAGAAGAAACATCTGTGGTCTTTCAAAGGTATTCTCCACAAGAATCATCTGTTTAACCTCGTCAACAAAGGACTTGTGTTAGGCACGAACATTGAGGGAGACAGTATCGAACCTGACCTATCACTAAAAGATATACAGAGGAGAGTTGTATGGCATTGGTAAAGTATGCAGTAATGTTTGAACCCTTTGAGACAGAAGGTATGGAGTATGTCAAACAGGGTTGTGGTTCTATGTGGGACGATAAAAGTCCTATCAAAACCTTTGATACTAAAGAACAGGCAGAGGTGGAACTAAAGAAGTGGAACACAGGAATAATAGTGGAGTATGGATATTATGGATAAGAATATGAAAACAATTAGTATAGACCCTAAGGATAGAATAGAGTTACTCAGATATGTTAATATGCTGAGAGAATTAAACTGTAATACATCAGAGAAGATACCTATCTACTATGAACATGTTTGTGAGTTAGAAACTCTCATGTACAAGCTATCACAAATGCTAGAGTTTGAACAACCAAAGGGGACGCATGGTGGTTGGTACACAGACTATCAACTCAAAGAAGATTTACCAGAGGAGAAATCTAATGACAAGACCCACTAAAGCAGACAGGAAGAAGTATGACATCGACTTTGCAGGAGACCTAAACTTTGGTCTAGGCATGGAAGATGAAGTCATAGACATGTTTAAAGGCAAGAAGATAGAGGTGAAGTCAGAGAAAGGTATGTGGCAGCGTACTGGAAATATAGCTGTGGAGTACGAATCATGGGGGAAACCTTCAGGTATCAATGCTACTGAGTCCGACTTCTGGTTTCACAATCTGTGTATCAATGGGGACATATATGCCACACTTGTATTTAAAACTGAGACACTCAGGAAAATAGTTGACTCACTTGATTTTGTTAAGACGGTGAGTGGTGGAGACCACAACGCATCCAAGATGTACCTTGTAAACATTAAGAAATTATTCTCCAGTGATGTCATCAAGGCATACAAGGGTGTTGCAGAAATGCAGCAAGAAAATAAATCTGAGAAAGGGGATTGACAGCATTTTTTATTACTGTATAATATTACTTTATGTAATACTTAAAGTTAACCTTAACTCCTTCTACTTTAAGTTAATTATTTAAGAGGTGAAGATGAAGAAAGATTATTGTGAACATTGTGGTAACTTAGTAGATGACAATGGTGTTTGTTTCGAATGCCAGATGGAAGCAGAACAGATGGAAGACATGGTGAATAGCCCTTCACACTACACTAAGGGTGGTATCGAATGCATAGATGCGATGAAGTCAATGATGCATGGCGCTATCGTGTCTGCTTTCATAGCGTATTGTTGGGGAGCATCGTTTAAATACCTGTGGAGGTGGCACTACAAAGGTAAGCCTATCCAAGACTTAGAGAAAGCTAAGTGGTACATAAACAAGATGATTGAAAAACTGAAAGAAGAAGATGAAGTACACAATAAAAACAAAACTTAAAGACGGCTCTACTGTCTACCGTTTTATTCCCCCAAAGGACGCTAAGTTATCAGGTGTCGTTAAGAATAAAACATTTCAAGATGGTAGGACAGCACGATACGAGATACCAAAACTAATTAAGGTGGTCGAAGACTTTAGGAAAGGTAAGATACTGGCAGGTAACATAGACGTTAACAGTAACCTGCGTCAAGTTCTTGCTCACTACTACAAGACAGGTCAGTTTAATTCGTTATCTTTGCACACACAGAAGACATACACCTACGGCTTCAATAGAATATGTGTGACAAAGATGTTCGGCAGAGAGTTGGGAGATATAACCCTAAAATACCTCACTCCCACTCACTGCACCGAACTATATGAAACTTGGGCGAAGCAGGTGAGTGTTGATAATGCTAATCAACTCTCCAGAATCTTCTCTGTCCTTGTAAACTTCTGTATTTCGTTGGGTCTTATGGATAAAAACCCAATGTCTATGGTTAAAAAGAGGTCACACGAGCCACGTTCTGTCGTGTGGACACGAGAACAGGTTGAGTTGTTCATTGATACAGCCTTCTTACAGTTTAAATACAGAAACATTGGACTTCTTGCCCTACTTTGCTACGAATGGGGACAGAGACCTGTCGATATTCGCCTGTTAAAGTGGTCATCTATAGACTTTGACAACAAGATGGTGACAATCAAACAGACTAAGCGTGGTGCAACGGTACAACTACCACTTGAGGATAAGATAGAGCAACTACTTCTCCAACAGAATGAGGATTGGGGATTCCAAGAATATGTATTACCTTATCAGAGACCCTCAGACGGTGCGTACAGTGTCATTGAGCATTTCCAAGTGTCTGCCCTTGCGAATGAAGTAAAGGCTCTCTGTGACCTTCCTAAGGAGTTACAGATGGGAGACTTGAGAAAGACAGCAATAACAGAATTGATACGCAGTGGCGTTGACCAACTGGCAATCATGTCTGTGACAGGGCATAGGAATGTGCAGAGCCTTAACCCTTACAACAAACATAACTTTAACACAGCAAAGTCTGCACTAGAAATGAGGAGAAAATGAGTGACGATGTAAAAGAGGAAGCGTTGAAGCAAGCACAGGAAGCCTACATAATATTCCATAAGTTTCTTAAATACTTTGGATACACTATGTTGTTTCTGATATTCTTGCTATACTGCAATGACTTCTTCAATGACCCTACAGCAAGTAGGCATCTACCAGAAGAGATAGCAGACCAGTATGACCCAAAAGGATTAAACAAGAGGAAAGGAATATGAACAAACCATACCACAACAAAGGCTTTGGAACTGCCTTCTTCTACGTGTTCCTAATACTTATACCACTCCCTATATTTGCACTGTGGATAGTAGATGGACAAGATTGGGCAGATAGATTTGCCACAAAGTATTTCTCACCTTGGCAATCTGAGTGTTGGGAAAATGCAAAGCATGAGAGAGTCTGTAAAGGGGATAACAACTGTAAATTTTGGAGGAACTTTTGTGATGGATGAGGGACACGTATTATTTTTGTTAATGATGTTAGCAGTAGTAATGACACTAGCATTAAATGTAGTAGTACAGGGATTTATAGGATGATATTAGAAACAGCATTAATGTGTATGGCAGCAAACATTTACTTTGAAGCAAAGAACGAATCAAAGTTAGGTCAATTTGCTGTGGCTCAGGTAGTTATGAACCGTATGTATGACCACAGATATCCAGATACTATCTGTGATGTAGTCAAGCAGGGACTCACCTATAAGAATGGAAAGGTCGTACTTGGTAAGTGCCAGTTCAGTTGGTATTGCGATGGTAAGTCTGACCAACCCAACATGAAGAGTAAACAGTGGGGAAACGCAATACGATATGCGTCCATAGTAATGTCTGAGAGTATAAACATAGACGTTACAGATGGAGCAACACACTACCATGCTACCTACGTGAGACCTGCATGGGCGAAGACGAAGACAAAGACTACACGAATAGACAGACACATATTTTATAGATGGGAGAAATGATTTGAAAAACATATTTAAATTTTTAGATGATACAGAAACAAGACTGTTTGTATTAGAAGTATTAACAGTTATTGCAGTTTTTATGTCAGGAGTTGTATTAGGACTTGTGATAGCTTGATAGAAGTACAGTACATAACTCACATGGGAGATGACCTTACTGTAGTTAATGCTGCAAGAGTTAGTTTTGATAAACTCAGTACAAATTTATCTGACAAAGATAAAAAACTAATCAGCTATCTTGCAAAGCATAAACATATGTCACCGTTTGGTCATTGCTTTGCAACATTTCTTGTGTCTGCTCCTGTGTTTGTAGCTAGGCAGTTAGTAAAACATAAATTTTTACGTTGGAACGAGGTTAGTAGACGTTATGTAGATAAAGACCCTGAATTTTATATACCTGAGGAATGGAGAACACGACCAGAGGGTAATATTAAACAGGGTTCAGGCGAGGGAACTGTGGACTACGAGATTGGTGGTACTATGCAGTTTGTTAGGGAAACATACAACAACCTTCTCAAAGAAGGTGTAGCTCCAGAACAGGCACGTATGGTGCTACCACAGAACACTATGACTGAGTGGTATTGGTCTGGTAGTCTTGATGCCTTTGCTGATATGTGTAATCTTAGGTTAAAAGAAGATGCACAACACGAATCAAAGTTAGTGGCAAAAGAAATATCTTTTGTTATGGACAGTCTATATCCTGTATCATGGAAGGAGTTAATGAATGGCAGATAATCCACACCAAGCCTGTCCCTTTGAGGACTGTGGTTCTTCAGACGCATTCAACTGGAATGACGATGGCTACGGCTTCTGTCACAGTTGTGGTGAGTCCTATCCGAACAAGCATAGACTACCTGTGTTTGATTGGGCAAAGCAAAGTTATCCATTAAAGAGGAGAGAGAATGTTATGATGAAAGAAGTTAAGGGTGTCACCTACGATGACATCAGGGGAATAGACCCTGAGGTTTGTAAGCTGTATGGCATACAGATACAGACAGACGCAGACGGTAAGCCTGTGCGATATGCTTACAAGTACCCACACACTGTCAAATACAGAGCCTTTGATGATAAGTCTAAGACTTGGATAAAGGACAAGGGTGTAGGTATGAATCACTTGTTTGGTCCTGAGTTTAATTCTAACTCCTCTAATAAACTCTACGTGACCGAAGGGGAGTTTGATGCAGCAAGTCTTTACCAGATATTAGGTCAGAAGTTTTTTGTTAAGTCTCTCCCCTCTGCGTCTATCGGTGAGAAGTTCATCAAGCAAAACTATAACTATCTTAACTCCTTCAAAGAGATTATCTATGCAGGTGAGTTAGATGATGCAGGACGCAGGAGTGCAGAGAGATTGTACGAATCTTTCCCAAGTAAACTCTACTATGTACCCATGTCCAAGTACAAAGATGCTAATGAGTTTCTCATGGCAGGTGACGCAGAAGAGTTGAAGTGGACTGCTTTGAAACCACAGAGGTATTCACCTGACAACTTCTTCTGTTCCGATGAGGAAGTAGCACAGGCGATACGCACAGAGAATCCCTACGACTATACTCCGACAGGACACACAGGTCTTGATGACAAGATTCGTGGTATAGTCAAGGGTGGCTTGACGTTCCTAAAAGCACCAAGAGGTACAGGTAAGACTGAGGTGATACGGTACTTTGAGACAGGACTGCTGAAGAATCCAGACACTAGGATTGCTCTCCTGCACATGGAAGAAATGCGAAGCACAACCTATCGTGCTATGGCTACCTACCATCTTGGTGTGAACGTCAGGACAAAGGATGATGCACAAGAGAACAACGTGTCAGAAGAGGATGTAATCAAGGCTGCACTTGAAGCAACACAGGGAGAACGTACCATAGTATTTGAGATGCGTTCACATGATGACCCTCTCAAACTACTGGAGTACACACGGCTTGCGTCCACCGTCTACGGTGCAGAGTATATCTTTGTTGACCACGTACAGAGACTCGCCTACCTCAGTCAGACAGGAGTTGACGGTGCTACCTCTGTCCTTACATCTCTTGGTGCTAGGATGGCACAGCTTTCAAAAGAACTCAACATAGGTGTTGTATTTATATCACAGGTCAATGATGATGGACGCACCAAGTATGCGTCCTCTCTGGAAGAAGAAGCTATCATCTGCATCAAGATAGAGAGGGACGTAGAGAACGAGGACACTACAGTTCAGAACACTACGGACTTTATTGTGGATAAGAATAGACCTTTTGCTAGACTAGGCAGAGCAGGTAGTGTATACTATGACCCTGAGACAACACTCCTCACAGAGGATACAAGAGAAAAGGAGAGAAACGTAGCATGATAATATTTGATGTAGAATCAAATGGACTTCTTGATGATGCAACAAGGATACACTGTCTTTCGTATTTAGATACTCGTATTCCTGAATCGTACATTACGCTACACGATTACGATGATATGAAACATCTGCTTCTCACAGAGAGACATTTGATTGGTCACAACATTATACGGTATGACATACCGTTACTAGAAAAGATACTTGATATTAAGATAGACGCTAGACTATATGATACCCTGCCTATGTCTTGGGTATTAAACCCTACACGAAGCAAGCATGGACTAGACAGCTTCTTCCCTGACTTTGGTATAGAGAAGCCAAAGATAGATGATTGGGAGAACATGGCGATTGAAGACTACACAGATAGATGTGTTGAAGATGTTAAGATTACAGAAGCATTGTGGAATAATTTATTGGATAGATTTATGGTGCTGTATAAAGATAAGAAAGAACTAGATAAGTTTTTTAGATACCTACAGTTCAAGATGGACTGTGCTAGACAGGCTGAACACTCAGGTTGGAGGGTAGACATTGACCTTGCAAAGAAGTGTGTTGCTGAACTTACAGAGCTACAAGAAAAGAAAGTTACAGAACTCACTGAGGTAATGCCTATGCGTAAGCTGTATAGAGTACAGGGTAAACCTAAAGTGTGCTATAAGAAAGATGGCACTCTCTCCTCTCACGGTAGGAGATGGTTTGATTTGTTAGAAGAGCATGGTCTACCAGACACATACGATAAAGATGTAACAGTTGTTAGAGGTGCAGAGGAAGCAAACCCTAACTCTACTGACCAAGTAAAGGATTGGCTGTATTCTCTAGGTTGGAAGCCTTGTACACATAAGTTCAATAAGAACAAGGAGACAGGTGAAGAGAAGAAGGTAGAGCAGGTGAGAGTCAATGGTGAACTTACAGAGTCAGTCAAGCTACTGTCTAAGGAACACCCTGCTGTGGAAGTACTAGACGGTCTTACGGTCTTACAACATCGACTAGGAATACTTAATGGATTCGTTGAGTGTGAACACAATGGATACCTACGAGCAGAGATAGACGGACTTACAAATACCCTACGTTTCAAGCATAGAAAACCTCTCGTCAATCTTCCATCAGTAGAGAAGCCTTGGGGAAAGGAGATACGTAGTTGTCTTACAGCACCTGAAGGTTCTCTCCTCTGTGGAGCAGACATGACTTCATTAGAGGACACGACAAAGAGACACTACATGAAACCCTATGACCCTAAATATGTAGAAGAGATGTCACGTAAAGGCTTCGACCCACACCTTGACCTTGCAAAACATGCCAAGGTTATTACGCAGAGAGATATTGAAAGACACCACAGTGGTGAGGTTGACTTGAAGTCCCTGAGAAAAAACTTTAAGGTTGTTAATTACTCTGCCACCTACGGAGTTGGTGCTGCAAAACTTGCACGAGAAACAGGTATGAAGGTTAAGGAAGCTCAGAAACTATTGGATGCCTATTGGGAACGAAACTGGTCAGTCAGGAAGTTTTCTTCTGAGCAAAAGATTAGGAAGATTAAGGATGACATGTGGATACAGAATCCTGTTAGTAAGTTCTGGCACTCATTGAGATATGAGAAGGACGCATTCTCCACCATCAATCAGAGTACAGGTTCATACTGCTTTGATAAGTGGGTTGCGTACTACAGAATGAAGAGACCAAACATCGTTGGTCAGTTCCACGATGAGAGTATAAACGTAATAAAAGAAGGAGAACAGAATGAACACACAAGTGTTTTAACGTGGGCAATCAACAAGTTAAACGAGCAACTTAAACTTAATGTGGACTTAGGTATTGACGTTCAATATGGAAAAACATATGCCGATGTACATTAGGTGTTGCAATATAAATTTTATCTGGTATAATAAGTCAAATTAAATAGGAGAAAATAAATGGCTACACGAAAAGTTATTTTAACAGGCATTGCTGAATGGGCAAAAGTGTTTGAAGACAATCGAGACCTCAAGGGTTTTGAGGGTGCATACGAGGAGTTCGATGGTGCTTGTACTATTGACATGATTCTCGACAAAGATAGTATGGATAGACTGTCTGCATCTAAGTCTATGAAAAAAGGCTCACCAGATGCTGAAGGTAGAGGTACACGAGTACGGTTTATACGTAAGTTCAACACTGGTAGAGATTGGGACAGTGGGTCTCCTGTTGTCGTAAAGTCTGATGGTACTAAGTGGGACATGGACGTAGACGGTCTCATTGGTAACGGCTCTACAGTTGCAGTCACCTTATCTGTTTACGACACAAGCCGTAAGTCAATCGTGGGTACACGACTGGACAGAGTAAAAGTGTTGGAGCATGTTAAGCCACCATCTGATGATGAGGATGAGGTAGCAACAATGCCACCACCACAGAAGTTAAAGGTGGTACAAGGTGAAGAGGAAGTTCCCTTTTAAAGTTTCTAAACCAAGAAACCTTCAGGCTATGGAGTTACGTACTTCAAAGTATAGCCTGAAGGTTGTCCCGGATAAGACTAAAAATAAATTTAGAAAACGGAAACATAAGTTAGGAACAACAGATGAAAAAGATTGATACCCTTGTTAGAGACATTTATAAGACTGTAGAAGGTAAAGGCAGTTGGGATAGTGTCGTTGGTTCAACCTTTGGTAGTAACTTGTCCTCTGTCGCAAGTCAAAGGTTCTCCTCTCCTCAAGAACCACGAGGGTATCTTTCTCTTTCATCTGTGGGGACACCCTGTAAGAGAAAGCTGTGGTACAAAGTAAACAAACCGAAGGAAGGTGAGTCTCTACGTCCTAGCACACTACTAAAGTTCTTCTATGGAGATATGATAGAAGAGTTGGTGCTGTCATTGGCTAAGGCTAGTGGTCACTCAGTAGAAGGAGAACAGAGTAAACTAAACGTACACGGTGTCAAAGGACACAGAGATGCTGTCATTGATGGTATGACAGTAGATGTAAAGTCCTGTAGTAGTTATGCCTACAAAAAATTTAAAGAAGGAAAACTAAAAAATGATGACCCATTTGGATATATCTCACAACTTAGTTCGTATGTATATGCAGGGAAGGATGACCCACTTGTCACTGACAAGACACACGGAGCTTTTTTGGCAGTTGATAAGCAGAACGGAAATGTTTGTTTGGATGTTTATGATTTCTCTGAAGAGTTAGCAGAAAAAGAAGAAGAGATTGTAAATATAAAAAAGATTGTAGAAGGAGATATACCTGAAGAAAAGGTTGACCCTGTTCCACAGTCAAAGACTAGTAACAATATGAAACTTAGTATGCAGTGTAGTTATTGTGACTTTAAGTATATATGTTGGAAAGACGTAAGAACTTTCATCTACTCTTATGGTCCTGAGTATCTAACAGAGGTAAACACAGAGCCTAAAGTTCCAGAGATATGGCATGACTAGGAACGCAAAGGCTAAGGGTAGGCTTGGTCAACAGGAAGTGCGAGACAAACTACTTGAAACATTTCCTGACCTAGAGCCTGACGATATTAAGTCTACTATCATGGGAGACTCAGGTGAGGACATACAGTTGTCACCTGCTGCAAGAAAGATAATACCTCTCACCATTGAGGTGAAGAGAAGAAAGAATAATTTGAAGACTGTATACGACTATATGGAACAGGCTTCAAGTCATGCAAAAGGAGAGCCTGTTGTATTCTACCGTTCAGACAGGAAGCCTTGGGTTGTTATGATTGGGATGGAACACTACATGAATTTATTAAAGGTATGGGCTGATGAAAACAAAAAGAGTAAAAATTTGGGCAGTAACTGAAGGTCCTTACAATCTTGAGACCTTAACATCAAACTATCCTTATGAGATACCACCTGACTGTAATCATTTGGTAGTTTGCAAAGTAGAGAAGAGAAAGAAACTTGTAGATAAAGAGTTTTGGTTTGAAAACGAAGAGGATGCACATAAATTTAAATCACATATTGACTCCAAGATGGAAGCCACTATAATATACGCACCACAGTTAGAAGAACCATTTGAATTAGAGTATGAGGATGAATAAAAATAATTATGAAATAAGTATGACGATAAAGGTTGACCCTACTGCTAACTTTCTTGAGGTGGGGGATAAACATACAGATGCTTCATGTATTAAACAAAGAGTATGTGAAGCGATTTATGACATTGATGATGTAGAAATAAAACATATAGAAATAACGAGGAGAAAAGATGATACCGACTGATTACCAAAACTTTATAGCAGTATCCAGATACGCACGATGGATGGAAGAAGAAGGACGCAGAGAAACGTGGGAAGAAACTGTAGACAGATATGTCGGATATATGTCACAGAAAGTTAAGGGACACCTCCCCCTCACACAAGTTAGGGACGCTATACTCAATCTAGAAGTTATGCCTTCCATGAGAGCCTTAATGACTGCAGGGTCTGCACTTGAAAGAGACAATACAGCAGGGTACAATTGTAGCTATATGCCTGTCGATGACCCAAAGTCTTTTGATGAAGCTATGTATATACTTCTTTGTGGTACAGGAGTTGGGTTCTCTGTGGAGAGACAGTATGTCAATCAACTACCAGAGATTCCAAAGAAGTTAGAAGATGTTAACACTGTCATAGAGGTGCAAGACAGCAAAGAAGGTTGGGCAAGAGCCTTACGTAAGCTAATAGGACACCTGTATATGGGTGAAGCTCCTATGTGGGATGTGTCGAAGGTTAGACCTGCAGGTTCTAGGCTAAAGGTATTCGGTGGTAGGGCATCAGGTCCTGCACCTCTCGTTGATTTATTTAACTTCACAGTAGCCTTGTTCAGACAGAATGAAGGACGTAAGCTGTCTAGCTACGACTGCCATAATCTAATGTGCAAAGTTGGGGAAGTTGTAGTGTCAGGTGGTGTTAGACGGTCTGCCATGATTAGCCTGTCTAACCTCTCAGATGGACGCATGAGACATGCCAAGTCAGGTAAGTGGTGGGAGACTGCACCACAGATGGCATTGGCTAATAACTCTGTGTGCTACACCGATAAGCCTGACGGTGAGACATTCTTGCGAGAGTGGGCATCTCTTGTAGAGTCTAAGTCAGGAGAGCGTGGTATATTTAATAGAACATCTGCAAAGGAACAGGCTGCTAAATACGGCAGACGAGACCCTGAGCATGAGTTTGGCACGAATCCTTGCAGTGAGATTATCCTACGTCCCTACCAGTTCTGTAACCTGACAGAGGTTGTGATACGAGAGAAGGATAAGTTTGATGACTTGAAGAAGAAGGTTATGCTTGCCACAATATTAGGCACAATACAGTCTACTCTCACCAAGTTTCCATATCTAAGAAAGATTTGGAATAAGAACACAGAAGAAGAGAGACTACTTGGCGTAAGTCTCACAGGAATAATGGATAATGAATTAACAAATGGGAGAAAGCATGGGCTTGAAAAAACCCTCACAGCACTCAGAGAAGTCGCAGTCGAAACAAACAGAGAGTGGGCAGAGGTACTTGGAGTCCCACAAAGCACAGCCATCACCTGTGTCAAACCAAGTGGTACAGTCTCACAACTCGTGGACTCAAGTTCTGGTATCCACCCTCGTCATAGCAGTTATTATATCAGGACTGTTCGTGGTGATAATAAAGACCCTCTCACACAATTTCTAATTGACAGTGGTATACCTGCAGAAGCAGACTTTATGAAGCCTGATGCACAGACAGTATTTAGCTTTCCTATGAAGTCCCCAAAGAAATCGGTCAAGAGGGACGATATGACAGCCATACAACAGCTAGAGACATGGCTCACATATCAGAGGTACTGGTGTGAACACAAGCCTTCAGTGACGATTTCTGTACGAGATGATGAGTGGATGGAAGTTGGTGCGTTTGTATTTAAACACTTTGACGAGATGTCAGGTGTGTCATTTTTACCACACTCCGACCATACTTATCAGCAAGCACCATATCAGGAGTGTACAGAAGCCGTATACAATGATTTTAGCAGTAAGTTCGGACATATTGATTGGAATAAGTTTAGAGATTACGAGAAGGTAGATACAACTTCAGGCAGTCAAACCTTTGCCTGTTCTGGAGATAGTTGTGAGATAGTGGACATAGGAGCTTAAAATGGGAGCAGTGGTAATATATGCAACGATAATTCTTAATAACGTAATTGGTGTTATTGAGTACAAGGGGGAATTATTTAAGGATAACCAAGAGTGTATCACCTACTTACAAACATACAACGACCACATAAATAAAACACTTAAAGAGCATTTGGATAAAAAAGAAAAGGGTTCTACTGTTCTTTACATTGGGTGTTCGGATAGAAGTAAATTTGTACAAGAAGGCACAGGAGCATAGCATGGCTAAGTGGGCAAACATAGAATCAGAAGCAAAGGATTTTAAGAAGAGAAAGGTAACGGCTAAGAGTCTAAAGCCATTGACGAGCAGACGCTACATGGCAGGTCAGGCTCTTTCTGGATTACTAGCGAGGAGTAATGGGTATGTTAATATGGAGTCTGTTAGAAGAGAAGCCTACGAGTGGGCAGACTTTATGTTAGATGACGATTATTAATTTACTGCATCCCTAATCTATCATCACTTCTGTAGTTTTCCATGTAGATATTTATATTGTTTAAGATTTCTACAGAGTCATCTCTTTCTAGTATATCCTCTATTTTAGTAGAGCCTACTAGCTCTTCTATATCAAGAATATCTACGGCAAAATTATAAGCGTCTCTTCCTCCTGAAGTAACTTTTTTTAATAGGCTTAGAGTTGGAGGAGTCATAGAATCTAATCTATCTAAAGTTAACTTTCTAAATCTATTTTTCATTTGATTTAAAACAAACCTTTTTTTCTCTAACGACTCGTTAAAAAAGTTTGGATTATCCACTAAATAGTCTACTGCTAACTGTTCAAATATTGGAGATGCTATTGCGTCCATAGCATTTTTAACTTTTGGGTCTCCCTCCCAACGATTCCATTTCCAAGTTCTTATACCTGCAGAGTCTAACATTCTTTCCCCCACAGTTTTTACATCAGAGTATCTTAAACCTAACGACTTTGCAATGTCAGGTCTTAGATTAAAACCTTCAGGAAACATAGCCCTTCTCTCTTCCTTCATACTAGAGACATCTTCAAAGGGTGTTAGCGTAAGGAGATTTCTTACATATTTAGTGGCACTGTTTAATCTTTTATTTCCCTGTCTTATGTCTGGTATTTTACCATCATTTACAAATAAATTTACTGCTAAGTCATATGGCTCAAGACTTCTTGTCGAACCCTGTAAAATTTTTCCACCTGCATCGCCTAGTATATTTAATCCAAACTCAACAGTACCCACAGCCGATTCTATTGGACCTTCCCTACCCTCAAATGCTTGTGGTATGTATGTCTCTAAAATTTGTCTATTGATATATGCTGATAATTTATCAGGCTCTCTCAAAGCTGCAGCGCCAAGAGAGTCAAGTGCTGTTAAAACTAAATCAAAGGGGACATTTTTTGGGTCAAAATTTTCAATAATGTATGCAGGTATATCTTCAGGACTTAGATTAGCTATCTCCTGTTCTAAACTTTTACCTTTACCAGTTAAACCGTGGGCAATCATTTGGGCAGATAGGTCAAACTGATTTAGCGGCCAATCATAAGCTGTATCAAGCATAGCACCTTGCTCATTTTTATTTTCATTATACGCTCTACCTTCTTCAACTTTGTTAATAGCAGAATTAGGACCATCAAAAGTTCTATACATTACATATGTCCAACCTACACCTGCTTTTACTAAAGATTCCATATAATCTTGACTTTCAGGGTCTAGTGGTTTACCCCTAACTTTTTGAGCAGTAAACCTTAAAAAATTAAAACCACTGTAATCCCCAAAAGTTGCAAGAACCGTATTCATAAAACTACCAAAAGGAACTACAAAGCCAAGACCTGCTCCTTTACTAGTATTTGTTATATCTTCAACTATTCTTGCACCATACCTAAAAAAATTATTCCCATGCATCTTAGTTAGTCGTGACCAGTTCACAGATGCTGTCTGTCTCATAGTTCTATAAGTTGCTTTATCTAACACCTCTGCCTTAAACTTTTCACTGTGTATTTCTAAACCTATATCTTCTCTAGAATAAAACTTAGTTGGAGTTTCACCATAAACTTTCATTATTCTTTGATTAACATTATTTCCGAATGCCCATAATTTTGTGACCTCATCCTGCAATCTCATTAAGGATAAAGTTTGTTGTCCTCTTGTTACAGCATCAACTGCTTTATATCCGATACTTGAAATACCACCTTTGTCTAAGTTAAACATGGCTAGACTGTCATTAGGTCCACCATCACCTGCAACATCTCTAAACAGTCTTTCTCTTACTTCAGGCTTTAACTCTAGTATTTTCTTAGCATATGCCATATCTAAATCTGGAGTTAAAACAGAAATACCTCTTCTTGCTTCTCCTAATAAACTTCCGTATGCTTGATTTGCATAAAAGGTTGCTTTTTCATTTTTACCTAGAGCTTTATAGGGAACATATAATGCCATGTTCGTAACAGATGAAGTTATTTCTGAAGCTGCATCTAACAAAGTTAAAGCATTAAAACCTTTTAAGTTTGATACAGTGGTTGCAGGATGAGAGGTTAATAGTCTTTTATATATACCTAGTGTCCATTGAAATCTTTTTGGAGATGTATCTTCTACTTTTTTTGCTCCTGCAAATGCTCTTACTGCTGCACTCATATTTTCAGTTTCATTATTTATAGCTCTTATAGCTTGCTGAGGTACTTGCAAAATACCACCCCCAAGAGATACCTCCGTAATAAATTTAGAACCTGCCGCTTTAGATGTGTAGTTCATATTTAAAGATTTACCAGTCCTAGACTCGTAATTCTTCATAGCTTTTCCCATAATTTCATCAGGTATATATTCTAGAGATTGACCAAGAACACCTGTTATTTTCATCTCCTCAATCATTTTTGGGTGAAATACAAAACCTGCTTCGTTTAGTGCTTGCAGATAACCTTTAGTAATAACATTACCTTGTTCATCTGCAGTACCAAAAAATAATTCTTTGTAAAATTGATTAAGATGTCCTGTGTCAGATTTAAGAGCTTCTTTTCCAAACTGTTCTACTAAATATTTTTTAGAATTTTCTTTAGCTTCTGCCCAAGCTTTCATCTTACTTGGGTCTCCTTTTATGCCACCAAATGTTTCATCAATAGCTTCAATTAAATTAGGTATATTTGGATTTACCCTATCATCTAAAAGTTTTTTTAAGTTAGCACCCTGTTTAAATGCTTTATCTACATCTTCATAACCTATAAAACTATTTTTAAATTTATCTGACCTTCGTAGTTCTTTAAATCCATAAGACACACCTGTTATTGCAGGAACTAACATTGTCATAAGAGCAGATAAACCAACTCTACCTTTATCAATCTCATCCTGATTGTCAACATTTATAAGTTGAGTCTGTTGAAGAATATCTAAACCAACATTAAAAGCCATGTCAGGTAAGGCAAAAGCAGCAGTAGATAAAACAAGTTCTCTCCTAGCTAGTGCTTTAGTAATATTCTTTTTTGCTACCTCTTTAGAAATTCCTTTAGATAGTTGGTCTTTGAAATAATTTTTCATTATTATCTTTGCGCCTTCTGCAGAAGCCTTAGCACCTGCACCAAATAAAAATTTACCAATACCTAAAGTAAATAAATTTATTGGGTCAAGAATAGCACCTTTTGTATAATCAAATAATGCGTCTCCCATCTCTGCATATGTACCCCTACCTGTAAAAGCATTGTCCATTCTATCAAATATTTTATAGGAAGCACCTAATCTCATTTTTTCTTGGGGTGTTGCAAATATACCTGCTGACACCTCATTAGCAATAGTTACAGAGTTTCCTACGCTAAAACTTCTCATCCAATTCTGCCAAGTTTCAAATACTTTTTCGTTTGACTGAGTATAATAATCTCTATCAAATACACCACCTGTAGCTCCACCTGCCATAGCAGTAACAGCACCACCCAACTTACTTGTTAGATTGTCACTGTATCTTGCTGAAAGACCTTGCCTAATGACATCCATCAAAACTTTATCTTCTAGTATGTCTTCTTTAGTAAGAGTTTTTTTATAGAATTGCTCTGATACATCACCTGATGTACCTGCTTCTCCAAAGATTCCCCCTGTTAAAAACTTTGGGTCTCTCTGTCTTTCTGCCATGTATTTTGGGAAATTAATTGCAGTGCCACCATCTTCTCCGACAAATAAATAATTGTCAACTTCTGATGATTTTGATACATTTTGACTTAAACTATAGTCTGTATATTTTTCTGCACTGTCTTCTGCAAGACCTAAACTGTAATCTATATAATTACCTGATACAATTTCTTCTTGTTCTTCATCTACTTCTGGTATGTTAGTGGTGTCTACTCTTAAACTAGGTACACCTTTGGATAAAGAATAATCTATATATTCTTCAGCCACTATCTTCTCGCTTTTATTTTATTTATAGATTTATTATTTATCGTTACACCTTCTACTAAATTTACTTCACTTCCTTCTTCTATAATACCTTTACTCACTAAGTCTCTCAAAACACTTTCATTTTGAACAGTAAACGGAACTGTTGGATAGACTTTTGGTATGTTAAGCCTAGGTAGAATAGAAGTTTCTGGGTAAGTTTTTATTAAATCTGGACTAGATGTAAATGACTTATACAAATTCTGTGTACCATATAGTCTAAATAAAGGTAGTTGATTAGTTTTATTATAGTTTACCTGACTTAATTTAAGAAACCTATTGTCTAGATATTTTTTTAATTCGCCCTCTGGAGATGTTAGTGGAGATACTTTTTCCTTTTTTAATAATTCATCTAGTTCTCTTTTAACTGATGCAAGTTCGTTATTATATTTTAAATCTAGACTGTTATATATTGAATTTGCAATATTTTCTGCACCTTCTATACCTGCTTTCTCCATTTTTACAGGCATACTTGGTACAACAAATTCGCTAAATATTCTTCCTGCATAATTACCTTTTAATTCTTGAATCCTTGGGCTTAATCCTTCTGGATACATTTCTTCAAAATTTGACCATATTGTATCTCCTGATACACTTGTCTTAGTAATCCTTTCAAAAAACTCACCAATCTCTTGATTTGTTACTCCTCCTTTATAGCCTTTTTTCTCAGCATCTGCTCTTGCTCTAGTTAGCTCTTTATATATTCTTTGAAATACATCAGATTGATTATTTGTTGCTGCAGAAAATTTAGTTAAAGATTCTTTTGATACACCAAAATCAGTCCTAATAGCCGACATATATGTTGCATCACTAGCTTGTCCTCCAGTGCCTTTTTTACCAGTTCTTCCTATACCACCACCTGAACCAGTAAACATACCTGCACTTTCTAATTGTTTTAATACCTTAAATTGATTTTCAAAGTCAGCCTGTTCTTTTTGAAACTCTAATTTTTCTTTAGATAATGCAAAGTTTGCTTTTGATAATGCAAACTGTTCTTCTTTTAAAGCAAAAGCCTCACGATATTTTTTTTCTTCTTCAACTTCTCTTTGATACTGATTTAAACCTTGCCAAAATCCTGCCATAATTAACTCCTAGACATTAAACCTTTTACAGGTTCTTTTTCTTCTTCTACTCTAGCTTCATTAGCTACATCTTCTTGCATACTCTGCATCATTTCATCATCCATTAAAGTATCGTTTGAAATTTCAGAGTCTCCATCTTTTATTTTATTTAGTTCATTTTCTGCAAGAACTCTCAATCTTTGAAATCTTATATTATTCTTTTCAGGTAAGTTTTCTAAACCTTCATCATATTCCATTCCAGTGGCATCTAATCTACCAACTATAAATTCGTGAACAAGAGGAGCGATAATTATACTAACATCTATGGAATGCACACCCTCTGCAACAGCACTTCTAAGAACACCCTCGGTTAAACTTTTAACATCCATACCTGACTGTGAAAAAAATATTATATCTTCAAGTGCTTCTTTTCTACTTAAATTACCAAAATGCTTTTCCAATGCTTTCTTAGGGTCTACAATCTCATAAGGATTCTCATAAGACATGTTCTTTGGGGGAGAAGCTAGGGACTGACCGGGAACTGGATAGTCAAACTGGGTCATTCATTTTCTCCTTTAATTCTTTATTCTCTAACATTATTTGCAAAAACGCAGATTCTTGAAATTTTTGTAGTGGATTCTTATCGTCATCAACTTTTTCTTCATTGTTTCTTCTATTTATAAAACCTTTTGTTCCGTCACCTTCTTCTTTTTTATTAGCGTAGTCTTCCATATATTCTAGTCTACGCAACTCAATTAGTCTTTTTGTGTAATCTAACGACATACATCACCTATTAATTTATTATAAAAACCCTAGTAATCCTTTGTCTCCAAAGAGATTTAAACCACCACTACCAAATAATAGTCTTGCAAAGAAACTAGTTTTTGCAGCTCCCTCAGCAGTATCCATTTGCTCTCTAACACTATCTAATTTTTTATCTGCTAGTAGTAATCTTGTGGCTCTTTCCAAGGCACTTTCAGATTGTGCAACAGCAAACTGCATCAAGTCTCTTTCTCTTTGCCATATTTGGTCTATTGCCTTATTAGATAAACCATTCACTTGTTTTGCAAACTCAAAGTTAGCTTGATTTTGTGTAGCAGTATTTATTGTATTTGTATCCTGTCTCCATTTTGCATTAGCCTGTGCAATAATAAGAGAGTTGTTAGCATTAAACATATCTCTTTGATTCTGTATTTCAGCGTTAAACTTACTTAATGCGTTTTCTTCATTTACATTAAACTGGCTCATAGCATTAAACTGAGCAGCATTAAACTGGCTTACTTGACTGGATAAATTTTTATCAAACTGAGCCATTTGATTAGCACTTGATGCGTTAAACTGCTCCGCTGCATTTTGGGATGCAGTATCTGATAGAAGAGCATTTGCATTTTGTTGTGCCTTAAATAATTCTGTTTGCTGTTCATTGGCTAAATTAGTCAAATCGAGTTGTAAAAAGTTTTTAGCATTCTCAACTTGAGCCTGTTGCTGATTGCTTAAACTTTCTAACTCAAGCTGTGAAAGTTGTGCAGCTTCTGCCATTATGAGAGCTTGTTTGTTATCAAGATTGGCAAGGTCAACAGTTTGTGCCATCTTAGCATTTTCTAGTGCTATCTGTTGGTCAGCATTAAAATTCATATTAGCTATTTCGCTAACCTTCGCAGCATTCCTCACCTTTGTTTCAAATGCTTGATTAAATTCTAGCTGTAAAAAGTTAGCTCTTTGCTCTGCTTTAAATAAAGCCATCTCTTGTTTATTACCTGCATCAATCTGTGCAATAGGTAGAGCAGCTTCCATAGCTGCCTGTATTACTGCCTGACCTGCCATAGATGACGCACCAAGTCCTCTTGCAGCTAATATTTGTTGTGCCTTACGCATACTTCCTGCTGCCCATGCAGGTGTATCACCTTTCTCAAAGTCTTCCATGAGAGTAGACAGTTCATCTTTTACAGATGCAGCTTCAACTGGTCCTTCACCAAAGACCTCTTCAACTTTTTTTTGGTCTACTCCTGTACCCTCTATAAGTTCACTAGGACCTTGTGGCATAGTCTCCAGTCTTTGATTAATCCTAGAGAGAGTGCTTTCTAATTGTGCTTTTATCCGTTCTTTAGTGGGAGGAGGAGGGGGGTCTCCAATAAACCTTCCTCTTTTTAGAAAATCTTGATACATTTCTTTTTGCTCTTGAAATGTTTTTTCTAAATTTTCCTCTTTGAGCATATCTTCAATTCTAGATTTGCCCTCTTTTAATCTAAGAGACTCTTCAGTTTCTCCTGTCTCAACAACACGAGTTGGAGCATCTTCTACTTTTCTGGCTTCATCTATTGTAGCTGCATCCAAATCAGATATTGCTGTATCAGTTTTAGTTTGACCAACAACTTCTTTTGTTAAATCATCTTTTGTTTTAGCTTCAACACCCTCTGTTAATTCCTTCATTTTTTCAGCAGAAGTAAACGTATCAGCAGTTGTTACATCTGTATCAGTAGGAGTCTGAGCCTGTGCTAGTTTGTCAACTGTTGCAACATCAGCAGTCGGTGCATCAGGTCCTACTTGACCTGTACCTTCAGCTATTGATGTCCCTGCTGCATCAGCATCTATATTTGTAACATCTGTTTTTTCTACAACTTTTGATGGGTCAATAATAGCGTCACCAACTAACTGTCTCGTACCCTCTGCTATATCTTCTGCATAATAAGGTGTGTCTGTTTTTGTATTAGTAGCACCTGTTCCTGTATTAGCAGTAGGAGTATTTGTTGAACCAAAATTTACAACTTGTTTTTCTGCCATAGGTTGTGACCCTTGTGGAGAAACTTCAGGAATGCCATAAGTAATTGGAGGAATACCCTCTTTTACTTCATTGTCTGTGGGAGAAAAAGGTTTACCTGTTTTCATAGAGATAAAATCTATATTTGGTTTTTTAGGAGCAGGTTTTTGAATCTTAATTTTTTTATTTTGCTCAGGGTCATAACCAAATTCCATAGTTTTTCCCTGAACAACTCCACCGGGTTGATAACCAACCATACCACCTCTATTCTTAACAGCTATAGGAATATCTCTAGCATTTATAAAATTAGAGATAGCTGTTTTACTTTGAGGTCCTGTATATCCGTGTAGCTTACTTAGGATATCATAAGCTTCTTGTACTGTCATTGCCATTTAGTTAGTCCTTACTTAATACTCTGTCTAGCTTATCTTCTAGTCTGTGTAGTGCTTCCATTACTCCATGCATCTCTTGTTTTACCTCAGACCTTGATGCGTACTCTTCTCTCGTTTTATTTAGAAGTATATCTAGTCTCTTTACTTCTAGCATCATGTTACGAAATGTCCACAATGCAGGAGCTATTACTAAAGTTAGTATCAAGTTCCAAAACATTACTGGCTCTATTTCCATCGTTACCTCTTAAACTTATCGTTGAGTGAATCTACTACACTGTCTATGTTAGGTGGCTGACCATTTGGGTCATACTTGCAACGATACTCATTTGGGCAGTTACCTTCTACTACTAGCGTGTATGTATCGTTTGCTCCCTTATATAAACAGACCTGCTGTCCGTTCTTTGCTTGTACTCTTTTGTATCTACGGCATGTGATATACTTTGGGTCTTCACGTATGCCTTTTCTTTTTTCTTGCTCCCATGTCCAGTCACTGAACTTTTTGAGGAAGCAGGTGTAACAGTTCTTGATATTGTCGGATTGTGCTAAAGTTATTGTACCATATTTGTCTGCACAAAGCCACTCAAACGTGTACTGCCCACCGTCTTTTCTTACGCAGTTACCACCATCCTCTGTCAACCCCCATAAGACCGTATACAAACCCACCCAGAACACCAGTACCAACAGTAAGAACCACTGCCACAGCGACATATGTTATAACCTTTTCTCTGAATTGTTGTTTATCATATACTTCTTTCTGTCTTCTCTTGCGTATCTGCCCTTCCATTGCCAGTAGGTCATCCCAAGATTTTGAGCCGTGGGTAAACATCAGAAACTGTTTTAGCTCATACCTCTGCTCTTCTAACTTCTTCTTGGCAGTAAACGCTTCAATAGCTTCTTGTTCTATACTACCACCACCAAACATCTTGCGAACCATTGATGGGTTCTTGGCTGATTTGTGTGCGTTGTCTACATCACTGACTGCTCCCATCCACCGTGACAAGTCCTGTGACATTGCTTCCAAGTCTCGTCCTGCTGCAAATGCCCTCTTGATTCCGTTGAAGGCTGTGCTTGCTGTAGCAACAGCAGCAGAGATGGTGATGGGGTCAAACATGTTACCCCACTACTGCAGTTTTAGCAGCTTTTTCTAAAATTTCCTTTGATTGTTGCTCTGATTTATTTATGGAGTCGATGAGTATGTTTGTGAAATGCGTTAAGGCAGCACTCATCTGGTCAAGTTCAAACTTGTGTGTGTTACTCTTAGACTGCAGACTCTTTATCTGAGCAATGATGTAGTTCTGCTCTTTGTTAAAGTTATCTGTCTTGTAGTCTTTACCATTTATTTGTATTACATTATCCGTCATTCTGCATCCTTTATAGTTAACGTGCCTTCCTTTACTTGTTTAAGTATCTCTGCGTAGTGTCTGTTGTTTTCTTTTTTAGGAGTCCAATGCACTATTCCATCTATAGTAACTTTTAATATCTTTGTATTTTCACTACCATCTGGGTTCTTAATCTTACTTACTTCTGTTATATTCATAATAATACCTTCCTATAACTCAGCATCTGCCGTAGCACCTGCATCCCAAATGGCGTAACCTCCCACTCTATAACACTGTGCATAATCAACAGAAATAGTTTGTGCAGTATTGCTTGAACCAACTCCTGTCATATCAGGGTCATGGTTCATTGTAACTGGAAAAGTCATAGTTGCATAATCTGCAGCACTTGAACTTCCATAACCACCATATTGTATCTCATCAGCTTTAAAAAAGTATCTCTGACACTTAGCCAATGTCCTATCATAAGGCTCATGCTCAAACTCTGTTGGGTTCTGCCCTACTTCTAACTGAACGCCTGCCATAGCCCAATCATTAGAGGTGCTAGACAATATATTGTTTGACATACCAACAGCTAAGTTTGCCAGTGTTTTACTTTGCCATGCACTTGCTATTGTACCAGAAGTAAAGTTAGTACCTGCTGCTAAAAAGAAGTGTAACACTAGGCTCATAGCATTATCGTTTGTAAATGCTCCTGTTGTGTCAGCAGGAAAACGTACTGTTTTAAACTCCCAAGTATCAGCAGAAGAGATACTGTATGTACCTGCTATAGCCCTTGAGTTGTCTGTGTCCTCTAGGTACATATTAAACTGACCAGTAAGGTTTGATTTGACATAGAAACTGCACACTAAAGGTTTAGCATCTGATGTTCCTTTAGCTACACCTTGAAGGTTCTGTCCTTCTATTCTTTGTTGCACTCTAATACTGTGGTCTGCTGCAACAGATGTATCTGCTGTTGTACAATCTACTTTGAAACTCTTTGATAGACCAGAGCCTGTAGGCACACTTGAGTCTTGTGTAAGCGTAACCTGTCCACCTGTGCTTTCGTCTACGTACTTCCATCTGTCACAAGTGTAGTAACCATCTGCATCTACGGCTGTTGAGCTTGTTCCTCTTTGTGCAACTGCCATGTCACCATTGATGAGCAAGTTCCTGTTTACTCCACCACCCCCTGCATTGATGTTGCCTATAAGGTTTGCTAACTCTGCTGCTTTGCTCATGCTAAATCTCCGTGGTTAATACAGTCTACGTCTTGACCATCAAGCAAAGAAGCATCGTTAAATTTAGTAGTGACAAATAGAGTTGTTGTTGTTGTTCTAGCGTTGTCATAATTTACACCTCTGTTGTAATTATCAGCACCACCATTCCAACAACTTCCTACGCTACTATAGTTTATGGATGCCATTGCATTAGTCATAGTTACAGTAACCTTTCCAGTAGCACGGTCTGTTATAGACCCTACGTTAAAGCTATCATCTATTGTATTCTCTGTATTCATATCTAAGTGACACCAGACCTTCGCTAACCCCTGTTGCAGATTAGTCGTGGTGCTATTGCCTTCGCCTGTCACAGCGATTGACCCTGCTGTGGTGACACCTGTTAATGTATTAATTTTTAGTGTTGATGCCATTATCCACAATATAGTACGCAGGAGACTAACTTAACGTCTGTGCTACTATTCCCTATTGTTACCTTGCCTATTGTCTTGCTCCTTACGATATCATCTGACTGCACCTTTGCTGTGCCATCTCCGTTGCTCTCTAGTAAGTCACCCTTTTCACACTTGCCTGTTACACGCACAGAGCCAATGCCTACTGATGCTACGTTGACTTTGCCTTGTGTATTAAAACTACTTACAACTCCATAAACAGCACTATCTCCTGATGTACTTGACACTTCTACTTTAGCGTGGTCTTTTCTTGTTTGTCCTGCTTTTGGATTGTCTTCTTCTTCTCCTGCTTCACCTTGCTTTGAAGCATATATATCGAGTTCATCTATGGTTGAGACAACTGTTCCTATAGGTGTGCTTGTAGCTACGCCTGAGCTTTCATGTAACCCCTGAAAACCAGATAAAGAAACTGTACTACCAGAAACACTTATTGAACCTTCTGAAGAACCATCTTGCCTAAAACGAATAAGTGCACCATCAGCAGAAATCCTATTAACCTCTATAGCAGGGCCTCCACTAACACTGAATTTTGCCTGTCCATTTAACTTCGTTCCACTAACATTATTGCCAGTAGGGTCTGTGTTAGTAGTGCCAATAAGCACATTACCACTACTATCAATCCTCATGCGTTCTGTATTGGCAGTGTGAAATCTTGTCGTTCCACTCTCTCTGTTTAATATGTATGTATCTACACCTTCAGTACCTATGAGTGTTCCATCATTTACACCAGTACCAGAAGTATTATTTGTAAAATGAATCCAAGGAGAAAGTCCTGCTCCATTAATTTCTAACACTCTGTTTGCAGCACCTATATTATCTACTGAGGTTGTTCCTAATCCCATGTTACCTGCTGAATCAACTACAACATGATTAGTGTTTGCCGTTTTGATTTTTACTTCATCATTAGTCGCTAGGTCAATCCCAGTGTCATTATCTCCCCCTGCATTGACGATTGTATCTACTTTAATTTCACTTGCCATTATGCTAAATCTCCACAAATTTGAAAGTTCTGATACACAGCATCTTCTGCACTTCCGTCATGTTGATTTGTTACCAGAGTAAATGTGCTTGTTGTTGAGCCTGTTTCTATTCCAACAAAGTTGTTATCATTTGATGCTCCAGTAGTTGTAGAGTATCCCAGTGCCGTATAAGCTATAGTAAAAGTATAGTCACAGTGACCTGTTCCACCATCTGCTACTGAAGACACATTTATGCTGTCATAAATGGATGTACTTGATGTTTGTTTTGTAGATGCCCATGTATTGCATAAAGTTCTTTGAAGAACACTTGTGGTACTACCCTCAGTAATATTAATACTACCCTTTGTTGTTCTTCCCTCTATATTATCTACTTGTAATTTTGATGTCATAATATTGTATAAAATCCATTAACTGTTAGCGTTGCTGATGCACCGACTGTAATAGGTCCTGCTGACAGTGCATTGGTTGTGCTACTGATTGTTATGTCACTGCTGATTGTCTGACCATTGGTTCGTATGATACTGTCGTTACCCAAGAATGGATACCGTGTGTCTGCTTCTGCCTTGGTGTAGCTGTTGGCTATACTAAAGATGTCGTACACTATTATCTCTACTACATCGTTAGCTGATGCTCCTGTGACCAACACGACTGTTGTACCTGATGTGGCTGTATAGTCAGTGGCAGGTTTGAGCAGTATACCGTTTTGGTATACATCTACGTACTCACCGTCAGGGTAGGTGAGCGAAAGTGAGTTAGCATCTGAACCACTGAAGGACGTCTGCCCTGCTGTGGCTTGGTAGATGAACCTGTTACGGATACCTTGCTGTGGTGCTTTTCCTATGTATGGCATTAGCCGTCCTCCAACTTCTTGATACGAGCTTCTAGTGCATCGTTCTTTGCTGATAACTCTTGTATGGCTTTGACCATTATAGGCATTAGTGAAGCATCACCTATGCGTTGTCTTCCACCATCAGCTTGACCATCTGTAGCCCACATATCAAAACCATCTTTAATTTCTGAATGAGCGTCAATAACAGCTTTGACTTCTTGAGCTACAAACCCATGATTTGTATAATTATTAATAGTTCTTTTTTCAGAATCTTCAACATAAGCTCTATGATTTTTAGGTAAATCTTTTTCTTTTTTCCACTTGAAAGTTACAGGACGTAAATCTTTTATAAAAGATAACCCTGCTGTAGAAGTTTCTATATCTTCTTTATACCTTTGGTCAGATGGTGCTGAAATAGAAGTTGCACCAAATGCTATATTTGAATCAGAATTACCATGCCCAATAGTAAAGTTGTCACTCCCAACTCCTGTCACCTGATAGCCTATGACAATAGATTGATTAGTATTATTAGCAGGTGTGTCAGCTTGATAACCTAAACAAACATTACCAGAGCCAGTTGTCAGTGTCTCTCCACCTCTTACAGTAGCAACATTCTGGTCGCCCTCAGTTAAACTGGTTAGTGCATTAACCCCCAATGCACTGTTATGTTCACCTGTTGTAATTGCATCGCCTGCTAAAGCTCCTATTAAAGTATTTTTCGTTCCTGTTGTAACTGCTCCACCTGCTCCATGACCTACAGCAGTATTCTGCATATCTGTAGCACTTGCAGGATTTTGTGAGTCTAAAGTTCCAGTTCCTACTGCAACAGATTTACTTCCTAAAACGTTAGCACCTAATGCTCCCCATCCTATACCAACATTAAAGTCTGCGTCAGTAATTGCATCACCTGCTGTAGCTCCCACTAAAACATTTTCTACGCCTGTTGTTATAGATGTACCTGCGTTATATCCAACTGCTGTATTTTGTGCATCTGCTCCTGCATTAAGTGTTTTTAATGCACGATAGCCAACTGCAACATTTTGTCCATTTGCATCCTCTGTAGCGAGTGCTTCAAAACCAACAGCTACGTTGGCATCACCTGTAGTTAAGGCTGTACCTGCTTTATCTCCAATACAAGTATTTTCATTACCCCCACTAGCAATAGAGTCTCCTGCTGTAGAGCCTAATATTAGGTTGTTAGTACCTGCTGTTTCAGTAGATATAGTACCACCATCAACAGCACTTCCTCTAACTTTAGTTAAAGCCATTTATTTACCTCATGCGTAAGGGCTGTCACCCAATGTGCTTGTATCCCAAGCTGCTTTTAGTTTAGCTATTGTGTCTGCACTAGAGATAGCAGAAGCAGCAGGAGCGTCCCTGAGTGCTTTCTTCTTAGCGACAGAAGCATCTTTTTTTGATGCATCACTAGCTTCCAATGCCATCATATAGGCTACATCTTCAGCTTCAAGAAGTGGCTTTCGCACCTCTCTTATTTTTTCTTGAAAGATTTTTTTAGCTTCAGTCATATCCTCAGCCATTACACTTCCATTTAGTTTCCAAGCATTTCTAAAATGCCTGTCAGATGGCATGGTTATAGTAGAAGAGTCTGCTACAGCACCATCTTTGTCAGTTACGTATGTTTTAGTTGCCATGTTAGTTCCTCCTATTTAAGCAGCTATTTTCCAAGCATTTCGCCATGTACGATGTTGTGGCAGTTGCTCTTTCTTACATATGATTAGTCTAGGTTTATTAGACTTCTCATAATCTCTCCACACCTTTTCAGGTATATCTTTCTGTATAAGGTACTCTATTGCTTCTTCTTCTGTCATAGCCTTTACTGGCTCAGTGTTATGCAATAGATATCCTCGTGTATGCTTTACAAAGTCAGGCTTTGCTTCGTCCTTCTTGAGTTCCCAATAAACCCACACAGGTGGTAGTATCCCACCATTCAATGCACACGCCATCCAGTTAGGGTCAGGGTGTGTTACCTTTGCAGGTTCATCTAAGTTGTCAGGGTCTTCCCATACAATGCAATACTCACTTCTGTATGGCTCTAGGTTTTGCTTTGCCCACCCTAGTCTATCCCATAAATGTGTTCCTTGAAATTCTGGTGTCATGCTAAATCTCCACAAAATGATTGATTCACTAAATCAGAGTCTCTAGCTGTACCACCACCATCAGTATTAGATGTAAATAAAGTTCGTATCTCACAATCAGTAGTAGCATAATCTGATTCAGCGTTGACAAAAGGAAGTGTTAAAGCAGTGCCTATGGTACAATTAATACTACTTACTACATAGTCATTATTATTAAAACTATTGGTAAAGTTAGTTTGATAAATCCCTGTCCCTGTATCAGTGAGACTGCCAACATTAAAAGAGTCTCTTATGGTTTGACCACTACTTTGATTTATAAAACACTTCGCTAAACCCTCTTGCACATTCGTAGTGGTAATATTCCCTGCACCTGCAACAATAGTGATGCTGTTCTTTGCGTCTACTCCCTCTAGGGCATTTGTTCTAAGTGTACTCATGCCAAGTCTCCGTGTCCTAAAACATCTATTTCACAATCATCAGCAGTTGAACTATTTGCATCTCCACCAGAATCACTAACACGAACTTCCCATTGACTTGAGCTATTCATAGTTATTCCTGATGCTCCACTTAGGTTTCGTGTAGCAGTTCTTGCTGTTACTCCTGACATAACTCCTAATGCGTTTGACAGTCCATTTGTCATGTTCCAGTGATAATCTCCTGTTCCATTATCTGCAATAGAAGCAGTGTTAAAGCTATTTGAAACAGTATTTTCTGTGTTCATATCTGCTTTAATCCAACACTTCGCCAACCCCTGCTGTAAGTTGGTAGTTGTAGAGTTACCCTCTCCTGTGACGGCAATAGACCCTGCTGTTGATGTGCCTGTGAGTGTGTTTGTTTTGAGAGTTGCCATTATGCTAAGTCTCCGTGTAAGGTCATGCCATATTCCGTGTCCTCTTGACCTGTGCTTCCTGTGTCATTTGTAACAAACTTACAAGCAGTTGTGCTTGTCATAGAAACTCCTCCAGTACCTGATATCTGTGCCGTACCACTTTGATAAGATGTGACTCCTGTTACTTGAAAAGCACTTGCCATAGCATTTGTAATATTTACAGAGCTTATACCTGCACTTGTATCTGTAAGTGAAGCTGTATTGAATCCATTGTCTATGGCATTATCCGTTTTGTGGTCAACCCATGCAAAAGCTTTTGCCAAACCCTGTTGTAAATTAGTAGTGGTTGCACTTCCTTCACCACGAATAGTTACCTGACCAGAGGTGTCAATAGCCATACTCGTAGTATTATTCGTATGCTTTATATTTTGTACTAGAAGATTGCTCATAGTATTGCTACGTTCCCTCCTGATTCTATTGTCAGCGTAGACCCACTTGCTATTGTCAAAGGTCCTGTAACATTTGCGTTTTCTGTAGCTGCGATTGTTACATCACTATCCATTGACTGTGCGTTAGTTCTGAACATACCACCATGTTTGAAGTTACCCTTGTTGGCTTCAGGTACTGTGACACCTGTATCCATTACACCAAGGTAATTTACAAAGATATTACCTGTTCCTGATGAAGGTGCTGCACTAAAGGTCAGTGTTGTACCGTCAGGGATTGTATAAGCACTGCTGTCCTGCACTACACCGTCTACAGATACTAAAACATCCTGAACATTAGAGATGGTCTGTGACAGCGTAAATGTGGTGTCAGAGCCATCACCGTTAAACCTCTGTACGGAGGGTATAGCATGAAAGCCTGACTGTACTTGATTACCTACTAAGGGCATTAGGTTATCTCCATGATGCTTAGTGTACCTGACAGTTTATCTGCGACAGAACAGTCTATCGTAATCTGGTCAGTGCTTTCTAATACCACCTTGTTTCCTGCCATAAGTTCTAATGAACTACCTACAGGTATAGGTGCATCTTTTATTATGATACTTGTACCATTTGCTACGGTATTTGCACCTGAACTTAATGCTCCACCCCTTGCAGCTGTGTCACTTACTAACCTTACTGTTGCTGTAACTTGTGATGTATGTATATTACTCAGTATTAATCCTAATACAACAGTTGTTGTAGTTGTAGCACTTGGTGCTGTATACATCACATACGGAGTACCACTTGCGTTTGGCTCTGCTGCAAAATTTACAACTTTAAATGTGTTTGCCATATTTTTCTCCTATATCAACCCAAGGCGATGGCTAATGCCGTGGCTTCGTTAGCTATAACTGTAGCTAGTGCTGTTCCATTTACTGTTATTGCGTCTGCTTCAAGTGTACCGTCAATGTCGGCATCACCTGATATATCAAGTGTGGCAGCGTCTAGTTCGCCACTAATAGTAATATTTCTACCACCACTGATGTCTTTATTTGAGTCTGTTATGATAGCTTTACTAGCTATTACTGTTCCGTTTGTAATACCATCTATAAGATTAATATCTGCAGCACTTGCTGTAATAGATGTACCTGCTATTTGTAGCGTAGTAGCATTTACTTCACCTGAGCTACCGTAGATTACGGCTTTACTGTTTACTATTGTACCAGAAGATGAACCATCTGTCAAGTTTAATTCTGCACCTGTTGCAGTTATTGCTGTTCCTGCGTAGTTTAAGTTAGCTGCAGCTATGTTTACTTCTCCTGTTCCCTTAGGAGAAATGTCAATGTCTATATTAGTGTCATCACCAGATGCTCCTACTACTATTGAACCACCTGTAGCAGAGTTTGTAACCTCTAGCTGATTGACTGCAGAAGATGCTGTCTGTAGCATAATAAGTTCATTGCCGTTAGCGTCAGCAATAAACCCACCATCTGCAAACTTAGGAGCAGTAAGAGTCTTGTTTGTTAGTGTCTTAGTTGTACCTGCAAAGTAAGTGTCTACTAGGTCTACATCAAAATACTTTGCAGCAGTAGCTGAGGTATCAAACATAAGCATACCATCGTTATTGGCAACGGCTGTGCTTGTGTCTACACTTATAGCAGAATTATCAGCAACAGTGTTGAGTTCAGCACCTGTAGCATTTAACCCAGTTACATTTCTGTTATCATCTACATATGTCTTAATTGCCTTAGCTGACGCAAGTGTATCATCGCTACCTGATACTGAGCTTATGTCTGTGTCTATAGATGCTATACCATCTAATACGTTTAGTTCAGCAGCAGTTGATGTGACGTTTGTCCCACCTATGTCTAGTGTGGTTACAGATATTTCTCCTGCTACTGTGACAAGACCGTTAGCTACTGTAATTAAATCAGTATCGTCTGTATGTCCTATCGTAGAACCGTTGATTAATACATCGTCTATATCAAGTGAGCCACCTGTAATTAGACCTGTAGTTGTTATTGCAGAAGAACCTGTGTCTATTGTGCCAAAGCCAGAGGTAATACTACCTGAGTTCAATGCACCTACTGTAGTTACATTTGACAGTGTATCTAATGCTGACTCAAAGTATGTCTCAAAGTCAGTCAGTGCTACCTGCACCATTGTTCCGTTATCGTTTACAACAACTCTGTCAGCGTCAGCTAGTGTAGTAGAAGTAGCAGAAGTGTCACCATCTACTATGTTTATTTCTGCAGCAGTAGACGTTACTCCATCCAATATATTTAGTTCTGCTGTTGTTGATGTAACACCATCTAATAAGTTAAACTCAGCAGGAGTAGATGTGATAGCTGTGTCACTGTCTGCAGCCAATACTGGTAGTGTACCTGACTGATTTGGTAGCTTGATAGTTCTGTCGGCTGTTGGGTCTGTAATAGTTAGTGTAGTTTCGTGGTCATCGGCTGTAGCACCCTCAAAGACTATAGCATTCTGTGCATTCATAGTTACAGTATCTACTACTGTCTGTGTTCCACTTACAGTCAAGTTACCTGCAACAGTAAGATTGTCTCCTATTGTAACTTCTTATGTACCATGTCCTATTGTTATGGCTGTGCCTGAAATACCTGTACCAATAGATACAGACTCACTACTATTAGCTGTGTCTATTATTAAGTATGCGTCAGAGCCTTGCTTAATTGTAAAGGCTGTTGCTGAGTTATCGGATACTGCTACATTTATATCTGTTCCGTCTGCACTAATAGAGTCTAGAGCAATGTCACCTACGTTAGTTATAGCATTATCATTAAATGATGTAGCACCAAGAGATACTGTGCCTGTAGCCGTGAGGTTACTAGAGCCTACGTCTATGTTACCAAAGCCTGATGATATAGCACCACTGTTTAGTGTACCTACAGTTGTAGCTGCAGTAGTCACGAGGTTAGGCATTGCAGTTATTTCATCATCAAAGTAAGCAGCGAGGTCAGTAACAGCAACCTGAACCATAGTGCCATTGTCGTTTAGCACCACTCTGTCTGCATCTGCGACAGTAGTAGAGGTAGCCGATGTATCTCCGTCTACTATATTAAGTTCGGCTGTAGTAGATGTAACACCGTCTATAAGGTTTAACTCAGTTGTAGTTGCTGTAACTCCGTCCATAATATTGAGTTCAGCAGTTGTGGCTGTTACACCGTCAAGTATATTTAATTCAGCTGCAGTTGAGGTTACGTTAGTGCCACCAATATCAAGTGTAGTCATAGAGACTTCACCTGCTGCAGTAATATTAGCACCACTAAATGTTAGTGCTGTTGTGCTACCTGATTTTATTATTAAGTTGCCTGAACTATTAGTAAGAGCAGCGTATTGAGTTCCTCCATCCTTTAGAAGCACATCTGCTCCATCTGCGTCTAGTATTATATCCCCTGCCACATCAATTGTAAGGTCTCCTGAGGACAGGTCAATCTCTGTGCCATCAATGGTTATATTATCGACTACTACCCCTGCATTAGCCGTTACAACGCCTGTGACACCCAATGTTCCTGCTACTGCAGCATTCTCATCTACATCAAGTGTATCTACGTGTGCAGTACCGTCAAGATACAGGTCTTTAAACTCTGTTCCTGACGCACCTAAGTCTATATCATTATCTGTTACTGGAAGTATTGCACCGTCTTGGATTCTTACTTGTTCTACTGCTGAGGAACTAACCTCACTAAAGAATCCTACACGATTATTGCTAGTGTCTATTACAACTTTGTTTAGTGCGTCTACATCAGCAATTAGTCCTACATACGCACCTTCTGTCGATGAACCATCGTGATTGTGACCACCACTAAAAGCAAAGGCTGTAACAACAGCATTTAATTCAGCGTTAAGTGGTGCAGACTTAACAACTTGACCTGACTGAATATCGGCTGTATTTGTTCTTGCGTAACCTGCCATTACCTTACATCTCCTAGTCCGTGTGTTATTGTAAACCCTTGAATACTGTGTGACTCGTTTGTATCATCTGTCACAAATGTCAAGGCTATTGCTTTACCTGAGCCTGAGAATGTAACTGATTCAACTGGTGATGGATTACCATCAAATATATCTGTTGTGTCAAATACAGCTACATTTGTACCTCTATCAAAAAATGCTCCGGGACTTGTTGTTGATAGAGTTAAGTTGTCTGGTGTAGATATGTCTGTATTATCATAGTCGTAGGTTATAGACAAAGCTACTGAAAAGTTTCCCTCTGCACTCATATATGTTGATGTGCTGTAGAATGTTTTTCTTTGCTCAGGATTTCCCATATAAATAAATGGAGTTTTAAATATACTCAGGATGTTACTTGAATCAAAAGAATTACCTGACTCCTGCTGAAAAACTTTACCACTTGATGCACCGTGTAATACAAACTCCTCTTGCTCTATGTACCCACTGTCTGCACATGTACACTCTAATCCAAACGTCTGTGCAAACTCAAATCCTATATTACCCTGAGTCTCTCTTAATGCTCCTAGTATTCCTTGTGAAGAAGAAGTAGAAAACATGTACCTAAACTGTGATTTACTTCTTATTATTACTGACGATAGTGCATCTAAGTCTTCTGATGCTATCACATTTCTTACAGTGGACTGTATATTTTTAGATAAAGTTTCAAGGTTAACATCACCAATCTTGTTTGTACCACCAATAGGTCTTATACCGTCAGGTGCAAGGAATAGTAAATCTCCCCCTAGTTCTATCACACTATCAGTAGAAAGGCAACCTAAATTTGAAGTAACTGACTCTAATACAAAGTTAGCTGAATTATCTCCTACAAGTCTCTTAATATTATTCTTGCCAAATATAAATAATACATTACGAAACTTCTTAATTGCTACTATCGCAAACCCTACGTTTATAACCCCACCACCATTTGCAGGACTAAAATCTGTCTCTGCTGTTGGTGCAGAGAAAAACAAATTACTTGGCTGTGCAGGGTCTCCTGCTAGAAACAAATGGTTCTGAAACTCTGCTCCTATCTTAGGGTCTGTTGGTGCATTTGAGTCTGTTATCTGCGTATATGTTGACCCATCGTAAGTGGCTGCAGGGTTTATACCGTCTGTTAATACTACCTTAGGTGTACCAAAGTTTATCTCTGTAAACCTGACCTTGCTTACACCTGTCATTGTAGGTGAGCCACTTGTTGATACGGCTGTCCACCCTATAACTGTTGGAGTAGAAGTAACTGTTGTTGTAGCTGATGATGTACCACCTGTTAAAACATTGTCTGTATCAAATACAGAACTAGGCAGTCTACCAAAGTTTATTGTTAAAGAAGCAGAAGCTTTGGCTATTACAGTACCTGACACTCCTGTTGCTGTATCATCACTAGAACTTACTACGGCTGTAACTGTTTCTCCTACAGTAAAACTAGAACCTTGTCCTGATGTAACAACCACTGTGTAATAAAAGTTCCAGTGGTGTAGATAATTATTACCTGATGATGGTGTACGACAAGCAAGTATTCCTTGATTTACACCGTTAGCAACTGCTATACCTAATACTGACCCTGTGCCTGTAACTGTACCAAAATTATTAGCAAAACCAGTTAGTCTTCTGTAACCACCTTCTAGGTTTGGCTCATAGTTTAGTAACTGTATTGCTGAACCGGGACTCTCTTCACCAAGAGATAAAACGTCTGCACCTGTATTTAAACCACCCCTGCAAACGGCTCTAAACGTGGAGACTGAATCAGCCATCTAACCACTCAGTCTTAACATTTGCGAGGTAAATCTAGGTCTATTTATCATAGAAGACCTAACAGACAATGGGTCATCTAATAATAATCTACGCATGGCTTTTATACCTTCTTGAACCTTAGCCTGATGTATTTGTGCAGACTGTTCATTAGACCTAAATCGCATCATATACACCATAGCACCATCTATTATTATATACTTAAATCTGTCTGGTATAATCATAGTGTCATCAAAGGCTGATAGGTCAGATGGAAATTTATAGTATACATATTCTATAACATAAGCTGCGTCAGGTAAAGGTGTTACACCAAACTTTTCTTCTGATGTTTGATAGACTAAATCAGGAGAAGACCTTGCTCCTGTTCCTGAGTTCTCTTCTATAGACTTATATGTTCTAACATAGTCTTCAAATGGTATTGTAAAAAGAGAACGAGCAGAATTACCTGCACTTGACAAAGCTTGTAAATAAAAAGTATCCCAATCAACACTAGCCATATCAGTAGGTAGGTCATATGTACCTGTACCTGCTGTTAATGTCTGTGTAGTTGTGGTTTTAAGAAAGGGAAATTGATGACCATCTTGCAGTATTTCACGTATAGAATTGTTAATAGCATCCTTTGCTATAGCCTGTACGTTTTTGGCAGTGGAAAAGCCTTCACCTGAGGTAGTAAGTGTGACTTCATTCAACCTACGTAGAAGGTCATTTACGAGTGTAATGTAGGTTGTTGCCATTGTATGCCTTTGTTATATAGATAGAGGAGCAAGTTTCCCTGCTCCCCATTTATTAAATAGACTTATACGTTGTCTCTGGCAGCGACAGCAGCTTCACGATGAGCAGCTGAAATGTCAGCGATAACAGCAAACACTCGTAACCTTCCAGTAGCTGCGGCAGCTCCTGCAATAGTTACATCAATAGTGTCGGCAGCCGTAACAGTCACTGGTGCAGTATTTGCATCGGCAGGAATAGTCTCACCGATTAAGTTTGCAGCACCTGTACTAACAATGTTAGTTTGACCGTTAGAACCTGCTGTTAAGTATGTACCTGCAGCAACGGCAAGTGAATCACCGTCAACGATGTCATCACCACCTGCAAAGTCAATGTCAGCAGTACATGAAGCAGTAAACTGTTTCATTACTTCAGCACCTGCACAAAGAACAACAGACTCAGAAGGAACTTCAAGCAGTTGGAAAACATCTCCATCTGCTATAGTAGCACCTGCTGCAATCATTGCGTCAATGTCCAAGATTGCTTCGATTGTTTTGACAGGATGTCCAACGACAGTAGGAACTGCTAAAACATCTGCTCCTACACCTGCAGTAGCTTTTGCAGTTAAATCAAAAGTAGCCATAGTTTTATCCTCCCTTAACCTGCGTTATATTTAGCAGTCACGATAGCTTCTGGTCGAAGTATCTTTCTGCCGTATATGTGCATACCACGTACAATGTCTGCAAATGAGTCAGGGTCACGGTATGTTTAAGTTTTGCTGAGTTGTTCAGCCGTTGCAATCGCAGAGCCATGTCCTGCAACAATCGCTCCATAGTTGGAGTTCTGGTTTGCAGTACCTGAAGTACCCGGACCAGTTCCGACTGATGGCAGATTGCTTGAGACATAGAGTCTGAATCCTGCAAGGTTGTTAAGAACAAGACCATTTTGCAATTGTCCTGCTCCACCAAAGTCAGCGTTCATTAGCTTAGAGTTCTCATCTCCAAGTAGTTCCATAAACACAGGGTCTACTACTAGCCACCTGTCTTGTGTATCTACTTGCTGTTGATTCAACAGTCTAGCCATACGATTTACCACAACCATTGGTGTAACAGATGCAGTGCCTACTGAAGTAGCTCCACCTGTTAGGTTAACTACAGGAATAGAGTGGTCTCCTGCAGATGAAGTTGTGATGCTTCCGAAAGAACTCTTGATGAGTTTCATTGAAGTAAGAAGCTCATCTGACCCTGCACTAGTGATAGACTTGCTACCATTAACTTGGTCATTCACAGTATCAGCTTTAGAGTGTAAAGAAGACTGCTTGTAACCTGCAAGATAACCAAGAACTTCTTGGTCATACTGGTCAGCTAAACGGTATGCAGCTCTGTCAGTCGCAAGTTGCATAAAGTTTATATGAGAGTGGGCTTCCTCAATGTCATCCATTTTAAAAGCGTAGTAGTTAGCCTTGTCAACAACAAGCTGAAAGTCATCGTCTTCAAGGTCTTGTGCAGTAACCTGAGTACCTCTGGCATATGCACTTACTGAGATTTCAGGCTCTTTGATAATCCTGACAGTATCGCCTTGTCCAGATATCTCACCGAAATAATCAGAGTTAGTTATGTCTCCAACAACAGTTGACTTACGAAATGCAAGCTGTACCTGTTTGGAATAGATTATTGGCGAAAAATTACCATTAGGTAAATTGCCATAACCTGAAGCAGTTTGAAAAGCCATAGTTAAATCCTCCTATAATTGGCTTAATGAAAAGCTAAACTATCGTAGGAAGAGGTTATATTTTCTAGAGTGCATATAGTTATTTAGCAGCTAACTTCCTAACCTATGGGTCTATACTTATATAAGTAGTCTTTACTCGTTTAAACTTCGTAATTTACTAGAACACAAAGGTAGTCAAAAAGAGGCTTTATGTTCTAGGGTAGTTATATTAATAAAATGTTTTTTGTCAACACTTTATCTTCTATTTCCTGATACATCATAAATAAATTTACCAGAACGCATTGCTGTTTGTATTTTATCCTGATTTGCTTCATACTGTTTATCAGACATTTTAGCTACATCAGACTCTTTAATGCTGTCTGCTATTTCTTCAGCATCTACTTTAGTTCTAGAAGTTTTATTTACAAGAGAAGCAGCAGCTTTAGTCTTGTTTTTCTTGTCACCTGCTGTTAAACCTTTATCAATCTTATACAAATCAAGAACACGAATAACAGATTTAGCATCGTCAGTATTTTCGTAAAGAGCATTTTGTACCCATTTAGGTTGCTCCTCTACCCACTCGTGAAACTCGTCAGACTCACGTAGTTTGTCAAAGTCTTTGTGAGTTTCTTTAATTTCATTCTCGGCTGTTCTACGAGTCGTTTCTTCTTTAGCCTTGCTAAGTTCCTCTATTTGAATATTAGCTTTATCAAACATTTGTTTAGCTTTTTTCTCAGCTATTGTTTCTACAATACCTGCAACATCAGGATATTTTTCTGCCCAAGACGCAATGTCTTCATCAGACTTAGGTGGCACAAGCTTTTCAGTGTTAGATAGTTTATTCTCTAACTCTTTTATTCTAGCGTTATACTCCTTCTCCTTTGACGCAAGATGTCTTCGAACATCCCCATATCTCGTCTTGAAAGATTTTTCCTCTTTACTGAGAGTCTCGTCAGATACCTCTGCTTCCTTTCCCTCTTCAGGAGGAGACACATCTTGGCTCTCCTCAGGGTTTTCTTGAACCCCTTCTCCTTGGCTCTCTGCAAGGAGTTCTTTAAGTTCCTGCTCCTCCTTAGCAATCTTGTCCTTGTACTTTGAACGAGTCCGACTTACAAATCCTGCAGTCTTCTGTGGTTCTACTGTTTCTAATTCTGGCATATTTTTCTCCTGTTATTGGGGTTGACATGATTGTCAAGTAGCCTTAGGTTTAGTGCCTAATCCTTTAGTATTCTTTTTTCGTTTTGCTTTAGCTTTGGGTTTAGATGCTAGTCCACCTTTATTAACAAAGAAAGGACCACTATCTGGTTGAGAAAATCCTCCTCCTCCTCCTCCAAAGCCAAAACTACTTGCACCAAATTGTGGTGCAGACCCTGTATTACCTCCAACACCACCTCCTGATGTTCCTTGTGCTATATCTATAGCTTCCTGCATCTGTCGGTCAAAGGCTTCATTCTGTGCCACAGTATCTAAATCACCTCTACCTGCTTCTTCTTCTGCTCGTGTTATATCAACTTTAAGATTTTCTACTTCTTTCATATGATTATCTAAAGCATCCTTTTGTACTTTTTTCCTATTCTTTTCTATTCTTTTTAATGCTTCTTTACCTTCTTTTCTATTAACATCTTTAAGACCTGTAACAGTATTAACTTGATTAACTCCATCTTTATTCTGTGTTATACCTAATAAAGCTTTATCTAGTCTACCCATAACTCCAAGTTCAGATATAGGAGTATTAGCTATTTCTTGAGTTGTTTTATTGGGACTGTCAAAAGTTAAAACTTCTCCAAGTCCTGTAAAAATATTTTTAGCTGCATTAGCTACTGCACCAACTACACCCCCACCTAATGCAGAAGCCAATGCTCCCAATACTGTCGGATTATTAGCATTATCTATAATGGCTTGAACATTTTCTTTTTTCATGTTAATACCAAGTTCTGCAGGTATTAAACCAATTTTTGCAGAAAGAGGTAAATCTCTATATTCATCTATAGTTAAATCAAATCCATCAATATCTTTCAATCTATCAAAAGATACAGTTAAAGCATTTTTAGCTCTATCTCTATTTTCTTGCATAGTATCAGGTCGAACTGAAGAAAATGGGTCATCAGATGCTGATATCTCTCTGTCAGAAGATTCTCTTTCATTTCCTAGTGGTGCATCCTCTATATTAGTTTGTACTTGCTGTATATTAGGAGGTGTTTCAGACCACGGTGACTCTGTATATACTACATCATTAGGATTTGCAAGAGACCCATCAGCGTTATAACGCACAACATATGTTCTACCATCTGGATGATAAAATGTTTTTTGTGTTGGCACAGGTCGTGATGGAAAACCTAGACTACCCCCTACAAATCCAAACTGACCCAAAGGGTCTTCACTTTTAGCTATGGCATCAGCCTGTATATCCGACTCTGTAAGAACTCCCTCAGCTGCATGAATCACTCCCCCCTTATTTACACCAATTATCATATTTCTTATTTTTGCTTCATCTTTAGCATCAATAATATCTGCACTTTCTTCAATAGGTTCTCCTCCTATTCTTCCTGCATTTTCCATTTGAGCTAATCCCATCTTGGCTTGCATATGCAAGTCTTCAAAAAATTTTACTCCAAAAAATCTAACAACATCTGCAGGTACTACATACTCTCCATCACTTAACTGTGCAGGTATATCATCTCTAACTTCTTCTGCTAGTGAACCAGATGGAACTTCATTACCACTTATAGGGTCTCTATCCATGCCATCATCTTTTAATCCCCCCTCTTGCATAAAAGACATTTCCATCTGTTTTTCCATAGCAGTACCACCCTTGTTAAATTTTAATTCCTCTGGTTTTTTAAGAGGAACTCGTGAAGATTTCATAGTTCCTACATTAGATGCAGGATTAAGTTCATCTGAATAAGGGGTCTCCCCACTTAATATATTTTCTTTATATCGTTTACGAATAGGCTCGTCTAATAGTCCCAAAGAAAGTTTAAGTTTTAATCCATCTACTTCAGGAGATTCTTTACCCTTTCTAAGGTCTTGAACAATATTTACAACTCTGTCTACAAAATCTTCTTCTGAAGGATTACCCTCAGCTATCATCTGTCTTCTTAAAGCAACACTAAATTTATTATTATTTACATCAATGTTACTTTCTTCTCCTGTATTTTCCAGAGCTACTAAATTTTTTATATAAGATTTTATACCTGTTTTATCTTCATCTTTTTTTAGGTTCATATAATTAAAACCTAATTTTTCAAACATATTCATCTTACCTTTTTCATTAAGTAAAAGACCATGAAATATACCATGCCTAGCTGTATCTTCTGCTCTTTGAAAATCATCACGATATTTTTCGCCTACTTCAATACCTACTGACTCAGCTTTTTTAGCTTCATCATAAGTTCCTAATAATTTTGCTCCAATATTTCTTGCTGTTAATAAATAATTAACTTTACCAGAATCATCTCTTTCTATAAGTTTATTTTTAGTTATATACTCAACCATCAGAACCGTTCATTTCTTCTCTAAGATATTTAAGTCTACGTAATGCACCTATTGCTCCCTGTAGTCTGTGAATAACAACATGATTATCTGACTGCTCTAAGGCTGTATGATTTTTTGAAATAGCATCATCAAGGTATTCTACAAAATTATCCCACAAAGGTTTATCATTAACTAGTTGTTTTAGGTTCATTGTCTAGTTCCAGTAAATCCCGGCTCGTCAGGTGTTGGCACTGAACCTGTG
>Ga0187218_1000009_pt1 | contig 53138 bp, 84 predicted proteins | sample 14SPOviralmetaG_FD_130167 | JGI IMG/M metagenome (GOLD analysis project Ga0187218, IMG submission 130167) | Marine viral communities from the oligotrophic San Pedro Time Series (SPOT) site, San Pedro Channel, CA, USA - 14 SPOT_SRF_2010-08-11... | ecosystem: Environmental > Aquatic > Marine >...
GATGGTATCCAAAGATCTTACTGAATAGATGGTTGCCAGACCCCTGCGGGCCTGTCAATATTACTAACTGCTTAGGCATATCGCCTCCATAATTTCACTTGGTATATAAGGTGACAGCATCCGCTCTGGATGCCACACGATGGCACAGATGTTACCCTTATGCCACGATTCAATATCACCATCTAAGTCTGTACATAATACTACACTATTTGGGGGTGGTTTGTCAATAGAAATATTGTGAAAACTATTCACCGTCCACGGCACACCGTTGTTATACACGAGGTGTTCTGTATCATAGTGATCGGTTTTACCTTCCTTAGTACTACCACCAAGGATTTCTGTGAGGAGGAATGCCCCGTGACATACACCAAGAATGGGTTTACCCAACTTGACCATTTCTGTAGCAAGGGATATTTCTGTTGTGACACGAACTTCCTCGTTCCCACCACCCGTGAGGATGAGGAGATCTAAGGATTCTGCGAGGGGTTCATAATCTAAGTCTTCACGATTTGGGACAGGAACGAGTTCATGACTCCGTAGCAACCGATACCAGTTGTGTTCTAGGGAGTCATGAACTACTCTGTTGTGCGTGAGGACTCTTTGAGTGAGTCCTATCTTCATTTACCAGCCGTATGCCTCTTGCACGAGTTGTCGTGCAGCAGGAGTATCTTTGGTATTACGACAGTTGATCTCAAACATATCGTATCGAATCTTCTCAACAAGACTACTGATACGATCCTGTACTTCTTGAGTTGTTGCCAACTGTAGAAGTTTCCAACGACCAATCGAAGAATGGAATCCTTCATCTCGTGCGATCTTACGATAACGAGTAGAGATAAACTCATCTTCAATAGTGTCTGCCATCTGATCCCATACAGCCTCAGCACGACCTTCCGCAACCAGTTGGTATGCTGCAAGTGATGCTTCGTCTTCTGCACAATTCAGTTCTTCTAATAGTACAGCACCCTTGGCGGTGTTCATCTGACGTTCACGAGCAAGTTCTGCCTGTACATCAACGGGTTCACCTGAGATGTGTTCAATGACTTCCTTCACCATACGGAAGTGTCTTGCCTCATCATTTGCTTGACGAGTCAATAACTGAAGTTCCTTGGGTTCCATGTCATCAGGGGCATTGGCGACACGTTGTGCGATCTCACTCATGTTCATACGTTCATTGACCATACGACCAACAAAGTGATCTACCATCTCTTGATCAGAGAGATTGCCTTCAAAGTATTCCTTGACATTCATCTTGGATGCTTCAAACATGGCTTGGTTTTCTTCGTGGATGTTATCCACAAACTCTTTTGGGTTTAACATAGGTTTCTCCTGTTTCACTCTATTAATATAACCAAATGTATTTATAACTATAAACTGTATTCCATGTTGATTTTTGAATGTTTTTCCTCATCGGCACGAACCTTTTTGATTAAGTCTGATAACTTAGCAGACTTTCTCATATCATAGTATTCGATTGCAAGTTGTGGTGCCGGTAAATTTTCTACCTCACCTCTCTCAACCATACCAAGATAATCTGTGTATGACCTCACTGCTTCTTCTTCAAAGTAATGTATCATTCTATGAGCAGTTTTGAAATCTATAACATACACCACAAAATAGAAGGTCATAAAAAGCATTTGAGCAAATAGTACCAACAACCTCTCAAACCAATTAGGTTGTGCTATCTCTATAAAGAACATGAGATGCATTCTCTCATTCTCTGCTTCTGCTAACATCTCTCGTATAGCAGGGCCATATCCAGTCCTCATCTTTCTAAGACTCTTCAGATGCAATAAAGAACCCGCAACCCAGCCTGGCACTCCTGCCACGGTTTCTAATACAACTGCTCTGTGTCCGTATCGTTTGGCAAAGAATGTATCTGCCATAAAACGGAAGAACTTGGTCATTGATTTTGCGAATATATCCTTCATATTTGTTTCATCAACATCTCGACATTCTCTCCTTTTTCTGGGAGTTTGTCCTTCAGAAAGAAGTGCACAAAGTTACAGTCCTTGAGATTCTTTACTGCACTGAACAGACCATTCCATCTGTTGTCCATGTGTTTAGTCGGAACCTTATATTTCTTCAGAAAGTAGTTCAAAAGAGTCTGATCGGTGCTCCACTTGTAAGTACCAACACCATCAACAAAATCCTTGAACTCCATTCGCATCAGAAACTCATATGGTGTCTGACCCTTGAGGTATGGTTTGAATAACTTGCTATTTAGTAGCATCATCCCCATATTGAAAAACTCATACCCATGAGTGCCACTTACTTTGAAATCAAGACCGGACACATGTAAAGCCTGATACTGCATACGAGAGTAATCTATTATCTTACTCACATACCAGTCTTCACAATCCATCTCTCGTTCTGCTACAGCACCAAATGCGTGGTCAGTACCAAAATCATCAAATATGTTTGCTGCATCAGGTCTGATGTATATATCGGCATCGATAATCGCAATTTGATCAAATCTATCAAGATAGTCAAAAGCATTCTCCTTTTCAAATATAGGAAGGTATCCACCATACTTCATGTAGGACTCTTCACTGCGGCCACTACTAAAGATGTCTGGTTTGATTCTTAGTTTGGGTTGTCTTAATACAATGTGTTTGATATCATGATTCGCACAATAATGTGCGACTGAATCAATACAGTGTTCGTATAGTTTGGACGGTTTACCCACCGCCACTTGGAATATCATTCTTTTCATTGTTTCACTATGTTTTGAAATGTATGTAGTGATGGATCTACAATACGCATAATGGCTGCAAGACCATTGACGTTTATATGTTTTCTTTTACCTGTCATTAGTTGATGCCACCCCCATTCAGCAGGGTACAACTTCTTTTCGTCAGATAGATTATGAGCATTACCCATGTAATCTCCTTGCTTGAATCCTATACAGAAGTCTGATAAGAAATTGTTGTATCGTTGACCTTCTCGTTCCTCTTTTATTATAGTATGGTCACCCGACTCAATAAAGTCTCGTGTGATCTCTCTCATCCTACGAGTACGATCATATCTATTCCTCCATATACCCACTTGACCGTTATACATAGAATCACCTTCCAAGTTTACCCCATATCCTACCACACCTTGATCCACTAAGTCAAGGGCTTTCTTCAGGTCAAACTTCTTACTAAACCAAGTATCCCAACGAGTACGGAAGTAGTAGTCATAGTCTTCGGTCAGATACTGCCAGAGATTCTGGAATCCCAAGTGTTGTGCGGTTCTATTATCATAGGTCTGTTTATGATATTCTAACATGGATGAACTTTTGTCGTTTACTTGTGATAAATACTTATTCTTGAAATTTTCAGGAAGAGTGTCATCAGCAATTGCCAAATCGTATGGTTTGTACAGTATATTTGGTTGTACAGTCCAGACGATATTATCGGAAAGGGGGAATCCTGATTTTTTGATTATGTGTCGGTTCTCTTTTGTATCCCACATCTGATAGTATAAATCGCACCCAGCAAAGGTGGCTTGTCTTCTGTCATGACATTCCATCAACAGGTGTCTAGGTAGAATATTAGGATAGACACCATTAACAAGCACCGCAATACGCATCAGTGGCCTACCGTACCGCCAATGGTTTGATCGTATACTGGTCTACAGTATTTAGTAATAAGACTCAAATCTCTATCCAACTTGTCAAACATAATATCATCAATATATCTAGTATGAACTTCAGTGACACATTCTAGGAGTAACTCCTCTGCCACATCGGGTTCAATATAGTATGCCGATGTTATTGGACATAGTTTCAGGTGCCACCAGTATGGATGACCCTTGAACCTGTCACAATAGTTATGAAACTCATCGTCGTTCTGAAACTGACAGATAGAGAAGTATGGGGCGATGATAGGCATCTCGGAGGTCAGGCACTCGGTGTCATGTTCTATCACCGTGATAGGCCTGTCTTCCTCGACGCACTTCTCCCAAAGAAGATAATGACTATACCAACAACCCATCTCAGAAGGAGTGTAGGGTCGTTTCCCATGATACTGATCGATTCGTATATCGTTGTACATATGTAGGGTCGATGGTGTTACCGCATCAAACATATTCACATGAAACCCATGTGATTCCCAACTTGGTAGTACCTGTTTTACATAGTGTTGAGATACCTGATTGTCAGGCATCTGAATCATCCATATGTTATCGGTAATCATTGAGATCAAACTCTGTACCATGCATTTTCATCAAATCACGCTCGTGATTGGTATATACAAGGACTTCTGGGTCATCAAGAAGAAAATCGCAACTGCGGCAATAATCAGGGTAGTTTCCGTTAGTATGATCTTCACGGAGTTTAGTATATGCTGGCCCGTACCATATTTCTTCGATGGTGTTCTCAGAGGTGTGTCCCAAAACGGCCTTTTCGTCTTGTCCGAGTACTTGGCAACATGGTGCAACACCACCTCTTTTATTATCACTACCGCCAGCACGAATAACGACATCGGGACTAAAAGGTCTACCACAAGTTTTTACCTCTCCACTTCGAGTATTTTGTTTAGGATCATATACACCAGACCAGTTATGCATTTTCCATATTTCAGTCTTCACCCCTAGATTATCTACCAGACTCTTGTATTGTTCTAGTTCATTATTTAGGTTGTTGTTATCAGTAATCAAGTGATAAGTTGCAACAACACAATCACTCTCAGTCTTATCAACATACGCCTTCATTTGTTGTATGTTATCTACAATGTTATTGAAGTTTCCTCCAATAGTATTGTTCATCCACTCGTCATACTTTGCAGGGTTATATCCAATGAACGAGAATCTATAGAAGTCAAGTCCCGCATCCACGCAGTCAGCCATGAACTGTCCACGCATACGAAACCCATTAGAGAACATGAATGCCTTGGCACCATACTTCTTTACAACCTTGATATATTCAGGTAGGTTCCTATTTAGTGTGGGTTCTCCACTACCTTCTAGGTTGACTACCCTCAGACCGTGTTGTGCACAGTCTGCTACATTCTTCTCAAACTCATCCAAAGACATCTTCTTGAGAAAGTCTTTATGTCTACCACCAGTACGGACATCCTGTGGACACATAGTACATGAATAGTTGCAACCACCGTTTATCTCAATGACTGCCCTATCTATTTTCATATAAACTTACCAATCAACATCATGGTTAATGCCATAGTACCCAGTGCACCAGCCTGAACTACGCATCCAATTACTACCCATTCCATGACTGTAATATCCTCTATGTTTTTCACTACCAATACCTTGCTTTAAGTGTGTCTATATATTGTTTTGCTTTGACTTTCATTTCAGTTAGATTAGGTGTGAACCCTTCTCCTCCATCAGAAAAGAATTCCATAGTCTGATGACGATTGGGTTTCCTTATAACCTGTGGTGTATTGTATGAGGTAATGCCTTCCCATGAAGGAATAAATAATGGTTTACCAAAGTTCCTTACAATGTAATGCCACATACCATCATAACAGACCACGAAATCTGCTTCTTGTATCTGTTTGAAAGCATCTCTAACCGGAGTTCTATAGGTCAGTTCAACTAGTATCCAACCCTCCCAAGTTAGCAGCTTGATTATATCATGCCAATCATCATTTGTCAAGAACCTTTTCCATAATCTTGGCGGTTCACTGTTGTAGGTGGGAGTCCATATTACGATCTTCTTTCGTTTTGGAACGAAGACTTCTGGTTTGAATATCCAGTCATTGTTGACAGTACCTGTGGGATCGTATGCCTCAGAATCAAAGTAGAATCGGGCCTTCTTCTTATTCGGATTGACATTACCATGTTCAAACAGATCAGATTCATAGACATGGGTAAGTAAGACATCATCCTGAAGATGATACTGATCATGCAACCACTCCATTCGCTGAATGATTGTTTCTGGATCATCTGGGTGGTGAAGAAAGTCCTCACCATGTTCCCAGTGCATTTCTAGATTTACTCTTTTCTTGTTCTCAAAAGAATAGTTGTGACAAGCATTAAGGGCGCACATGGCATCACCTACACCCCATGTTCCTCGCCACCGTATCTTTTCCATTTACTTCTTCAAGTTAAATGCCTGTGCACCAAAGAAGGCTGCGACGATGGCGGCCACTGATACAAAATAGACACTAGCGATATCACCGATGATCTCCGCCGCCTTATCTAGTCCAAAAAGAACTGTTACAAATACACCCATAGGGTAGAACAACATACCAATCAATGAGAACCATGCCATCCTACGCTGTGCGTCTCTCATTAGATCTGCATCTTCAAGTTCTTTACGTTTGAACTCAAGGTACAGAGACTGTTCATCTTCTGTTACTTTGCCATCCCCATTTGTGTCAGCGGGATGGTGTCCTGCTTTTTCGATATCTTCGCCCATCTTATTCTCCCGGCGCGTTTAGTGTACTTCCTGCCATATCAATATTTAACCCTATCACCAGTTTACGTCCCCTGTGAACAGGTCTTCCTCTGTGGGGCAACATAGCAGGAAAAACTATAAGATCCCCTTCTCCCATCTTGCGGTTAAACCCAAGTAACTCCGTAGCATATTCTTCTTCACATACTATATGTAGGACAGCAGATAAGTTACATCCTTCATGTGTATGCCATCCAAAGTCGGCTCCGTTGAAATACTCAGCGAACCACATACGTTTTATATCCAAGAGTTCGCAATGGTACTGCCGCATATAGTTTTCTAGAGCCGGTCTTACCATCTTCCTTACGATAGGGTCATAAGTGTCGAGACTGACATCCCTATGCAACTTATAATCAGAACTAGACATCTTTGCAAACTTAGTGTCATTATTATTCTTGATGTCTGCTACATGGTTGAGGATCTTTGCCCGATCTTCTTCAAAAGAACCACCACTTAAATCGTATGTCTTTACCCACTCCATCAAAATACTTTTACATTGTATTTACTTTCCCACTCTTCCGCATCTTCTATGGTGTTCACCATCGGTCTGTTGCGTATGTTCAAAGATGTATTTAGTAACATAGGAACACCCGTCAACTCGTAATACTCCTCTAGAATCGGACGTAGGACAGACTCACAGTCAGGTTTGACCAGTTGTACCCTTGCTGTACCATCTACATGGGTGACCGATGAGTAGTCATGCTTTGCCTTTGCGGTGTACTGCATATACTCGTTCATAGGCCCTTCAAAATACTCGTCAGCGTACTCAGAAAGGATGGCGGGTGCAAAGGGTCTAAACTTATGTCTACGTTTGATTGTATTCACAGTATCCTTTACATCATATCGCACATCTGCCAACAGAGAACGATTGCCCAGTGCACGAGGGCCGTACTCTGCACGACCATTCGCAACACCACATATCTTGATGTCAACAAGGTACTGAGCAACCATCTTAGGGTCTATGGGACGATCAATGTTGTGACCAAGGTAAGGACTACACTTTACGTTGTCTCCACCCGTGGCCTTGTGCCACGAGTACAGGGCACACCCCAGTGCATTACCAGCATCATTGGGCGCAAGAGCAATATGGATGTCATCGAACAATTCGTGGATCTTAGAGTTGGCAGTTACATTCTGTGCACACCCACCACTGTAGACAAGTTTAGAACCATACTTACGTGCTTCAGTCATCACCTTGAGTACTTCGTCCTCAAAGAACTTCTGTATAGTTGCACTGGCATCTTCTTCTGATATGCCCTTCACTCGCTTTAGAACTTTATGTTCATATTGAACATACTTTGCAGACAAGGCACTCTCTGCAACACAATTCCCCTCAAAGTCTACTATCTGCCTTACATTACAACCATCCTCACTTTCAAACCAATAGTACATATTGTAAAGGATATCATAGAGAGTCTTATCTACCTTACCGTATGAGGCCAGTCCCATGACGATATATTCGTCCCTCAACATTTTGAATCCAAGGGCAGATGTTACTGTCCCGTAGATAGATCCCAAGGACTGGGGCCACAGTATTTGTTTGATTGTCTTGAAGTTGTGGTCTTTGATGACCAGAGACTCAAGTTCACCAGAACCATCTACCGACACCATGACGGTGTCTTCTTTTGATTCCCACGGACGAGTCAGAAATGCGAGAGCACAATGACTCTCGTGATGTTCGTTGAAGGTGTCAAAGGTAAGAGAGTTCCGCATGGGGTATGCGGTATCAATCCAACCTCGTTTTGCCTTTCTAGCAACATCTGGATTATTTTGGAAGGTACGCATACCACCCATCTTCTCCCTACGAAGATCTGCGTCTTCATAGTAAGTGACATGATCGTCTTTATTTACAAACGACCACATCTCTGGGGGTATCAAGTGATCCATCTTTAGACCACTATACCGTTCTGCTTGGGACGCAAATGCTACCGAACCGTCTTGGTTGACGATGGCAAGACCGGCGTCATGAAAAAACTCTGAAAAACCTACATATCTCATGTAGTTATATATACATCAACCAACTAGGTATTCGTATACATTTTTCCAACCCTTCATTAGAGGGTACTTCTCAGATTTCATGTTGTAACCGTGTTCCATGACAATAGAGTCCAGACCGAACTGGTCTCCAGCGTCTGCGTTCTCAACCTTGTCTTCGACCCAAGTGTATCCGGTACCTTCGTATTCCTTCAGGACTTCATCCTTGTCTGCCCCAGTGTCAAGGTAAATGAACTTCTCAAACGCAGTCTCACCAAATAACTTTCTGATGTTCATGGTTCGTAACTTCTGTGCGTTCTCGTTCTTACTTAGACTTGTGATCAGGTGAAAGACATAACCATGTTCTTCGTGAAGTTTCCTCACATATTGGATCGCGTCTCGTAGGGGTGGGATAAAACCGACAGCCGCACTCTCGTTGAACTCTCGAACTAGTTTCTTAGACTCTGGTTTAGTAAGTCCCGCATAGATTTCGTGGATGCTGTAGGCATTCTTGTTAATAACCTCATATCCCTTCTCAGTCATCCAGACATCGAATGCGTATCCCCAGTTCAACAGGACACCGTCAGCATCGGTCAGTATGACTTTGTGGTATTGATCGAGCACTTTTACTCCTTACTTCTCGATTATGTTGCTATTATAACAACATGTGTAGGATTTGTCAAGTGCTAAATGTACTTAAATAGATCCATTTTGTGATGTTTCAACATCTCTACTTTGTTGCCACCACCTGTATAGTGGAGGAAGTTTTGGTCTCTCCACTTGTCGTAGGCACTCATAGCACCATCACCATAGTCTCCATGCCAGTCGCGATAGTGAGTAGGGGTATCATTCCATGTCTGATCAAGACCCAGAACCGAGAATCCATGTTTGACTAACTGGCCTGAGATCCAAGGTTGATCGTTGTTTAACCAGTACGGAGTATTGTGTTCAATACCATCCTGTACATAGTCATACCAAGGATCGAATACTTCCCTTGCTTTGTGACGAGCCTCTCTAGACCATATTAAGACACCAGTATTAAGTGTAGCGATACATGAAGGTCTCTGTGGAGGACTTGTGGGTACTACTGGTATATTGTTACGAGCATACTTCTCTTCGATCAGGATTCGTTGCTTATCGTCATAATCCCAAGTATTGTATCCACCTGACTGATCCGTGCGTATGTCCGATTCATAGACACCACAGACATCATAATCGCCAGCGAGGTCAAAGATATTCTCTTCAGTGTTACATATGATATCAGCGTCAACAAACAACACTTGATCAAAATTATCGTAGAGAGGATCATAAATCACACGTAGGCATTCAAAGAGCAACACCGAGTTACCCGACTTATCAGCGGTATAGACTTGTTTCTTAGAATAGTGATGGACAGCATCTATTTTTTCAGCATAGATTGAAAAAGATTCCGCAGATAGATCTGCTGTCTTTCTGTACAAATCACTCCTATTACCATCACGGCCATATTCAGGGACTTTACCACGAGCCTCGGTGTCCTCGTTGGTAACCATATATTGGAAAATTGCGTTTTTCACTCAGGCAAACCAGTGGTATATCGGGTTGCGCCTTCATGACGGGTAGCAGTCAGACATTGGTTCCGGTTATCATCACCAGCCCAACTGACATGTATCCAACCAGATGATGGATCACCTTCCTCGTAGAACTCAGAGATCAACTGATCAAACTCTAGGTTATCTCTGATCCACTGTGCGACCACAAGGTTATCAGACCCATCACACTCAAAGTCTACTGCTTGTCCCTTGGAGTGTTGAGATCTGGGTGACCCTCCGATTGCTTCGTTGAGTGCAGGAGAACGATATCCAGATGTGATACGAGTCACCCCGAACTCTTCCCGCACTGCCTGTACGACATTCTCGAACAGTGCCTTGGCACTCTCTAGATGATCACCTTCAGGGGTGTTATTGATACCCAGACGAGTCGCTGTCTGAGACTTGGTATATTCTTTTAACGAAAAGTTTTTACTTAGGTTCATTTGATCTTACCTCTCTCTACCATTTCCTTAGTCATTATATAGTCTCGCACGAAGTCTGACCTTACAATGTCGGGCCATCCGAACTCAACGGTGGTAAAGTTATTCATGACTTCCATGATGTTCATGAAGTGTAGTATGCCGTTCTTATCGGTTTCTTTACCTAGATCTGACTGATAGTAATCACCACTAAAGATGATACGACTGTTACGTCCCACTCGTGTAATTATAGAGTCCAACTCGTGGAAGGTCAGGTTCTGCATCTCGTCCACAATGATAATAGTATCATCCAAAGTGACACCCCGTATGAACGAGGTTGACATAAAGTTGATGACACCTTGTTTCTCTAGGTTTTCGTATGCACCGCTCTCATTGAACAGTTCAGTACAGACCGCACGATAGGGTGAGGTATAGGCATCAACCTTCTCTTCAATAGAGCCAGGCAGATAACCCATCTCTCTGGTGGGGACTACACTTCTTACGATAACAAGTTTGTCTTGGGAATAGGACTTATCAAGAACATCCTGTAGTGCGAGATACATTCCTATGAAGGTCTTACCTGTGCCAGCGGAACCACATAAAACGAGATGATCTTGTTCGTTCCATGCGTCATACGCAGTTTTTTGATTTGCCGTTATGGGATCGTATTTCAAAAGATGTTCAATACGAAGGCGTCTCATTTGACTCATTGTTTAATGTTACTTCCTCGACCAGAACCTTTTTCGATGTTACTCATTAGGTTTTTCCAGTCTCCCGATGTTTTATTGATTATATTACCTGTGTGGGTAACAAGGGCGGGTGCACCAATGCGTTGTTGCCAGTCAGGGCCCAACTCATCTAGACGTTTTTGTAGACGGGAGTAGGAACACATACATTCCTCCATCTCACCAGTTTCTTTGTTTACAATTGTGTAAAACGGCATATTTTCATTCTCCAAAGTGACGAGGGGGCGATGAACGCCCCCACGAGATAAATCACCTACCTTATCTATGCTAAGATTGTTTCTTCGTAATCGGCAATAGTTTGACTAAGGAACGCCTTTTTCATCGATAACTTGTGAGCAAGATTGTCTCTGCCTTTTTTCTTGAGACGGTGAATGTAATTATCAAGTTCACGGCTGTCGTTCTTTAATCGCTCTATTTGGTTTGTCGGCATAAATGCGCTCCTGTTATTATTGAAATAACATAACGAAGTTAAGATAGTAGGGTGGGAAATGCCTCCTCAACTATCTTTTTAGTCAATCCTTTGACCGGAGGTTTCTTATCCTTCATTGCAAGAACGATCAGTGCGTCCTCTGCATGGATACTCTCCAATAATTGTATGAATTTGGTTTCTGTTTTAATTTTACCCAGTTCTGAATTTCTCGCACCTTCCACAAAATCACCGAACTGTCGGTGAAGTTTAAGTAGGGTGCTGGGAGTAGATTCAGGACGGTTGGGGGTATACGGTGGTTTGCCTTCAGGTAAAGCAAACTTTAGTCGCTCGTCAAAACAACCCCGAACAACGTCTTTGACGGCTGGAATGGAATCTCCCATCTCTTTGAGAAAGGTGATCTTGTCTTTCCGGTTGGTTAATTTTGTGAAATCTTCAAAGATCTCAAACACTTCTTTCTGCATAAGGTTCCTCTTATGATATTATATATACGCAGAAGGATCTCTAAACACCAAAATATTCGCGAAATTCTTGGACTTCTTGTTCCCATTCCACGACTTCAAACGTCCAATGTGCGACACCTTCTGCGTTTTCGCACTCTTCTGCTATCTCCAACTGCTTCTTTGCTTCATTCAGGATTGTCCCAAGACCTTCCAAACGTTCAGCAATTTCTTCGGTTGTCATCATTATATAGTCATTCCTTACGCTCCATCCATGCCTTAAAGACAGCACGAGCTTTGTTTTTTTCCAGACCGAACTCTTCGGTCAAATAACGAGGGGCACCAAACATATTCATCTGACCCGACTCACGCAGAGCGTCCAGAATACCGAAGAAGAACTCGTCCATGCTTATTTCTTTTGTCATTAGATTATCCCATTGATGTAAAGTATTGACAGGGGGGCTACTATCCATAACCCCGCGATTAACCATTCCAATCGACCCCACTCTCTCATGCGTACACCTTTATGTAAGTGTAGTGACTTCTGTGGAAGTAGTCGGTCATTATGTCATCTTTACAGAAGTACTTGGGGCCTTTCATGGCCTCGACCAACTCGTTGAAGAACCCTTCATACTTGCCGTAACGTTCAGTCCAATATTCGTTGACATCCAATCCCCATCGGGCGGCATCTTCCTTGATCTCTTTAGCACGACCAGCAGGGTTTTTCAAACCCGTAGTCCTGACATACTCTTCAACGATCTCAGTACCACCCTTGATCTTTACGACCAAACCGCTGTGGTGTTGAACACCGATAGTACCTTTGAACCCGTACTTCTTCAACACTGCTTTGATCGCAGGAGCAAGTTCTTTCTTCATTTCTTGACTAACGTAGGCCATTTCTCAGTTCCTTTCTCAGTTTCAATACAAGTATTATACACCCTGTATCAGAGATTGTCAAGGGCTTTTTTGAATTTTTTTCATTATTTCTTCAAAACCTTCAAACATTCTGTTGCCAAAGAACTTCATATTCAGATCCTCTTCCCATGAGGTGTGCGTATCAGTGTGCCATTTTCCCTCATGAGGGAAGATAGACAGAGTTTCTGAGAAGTATTGACCCCACTCCATCATACAGTCTACTATCATCTCCATCGTATCGTCCTCAAACGCATATATGGAGTCTAACTTCATCAGTCGAGGTAGATATCGTTTGACGGACAACCGTGATATCTCAGGGCCAAACAAAGACGGTGATGCAAATGTCAATGAGTTCAGAGACTTGGCAGACATTAGTGCTGGTAGGATATTCCGTTCAAAGGCACCCTTGTGGTGGTATGACAGAGGGTATCCTGTCCTTCTATTGCGATAATAAGGAATGAACTCCTCAACGTTCTCTAGGCACTGCTTGTGAGTTACCCTCATACCTTCAAATGGATTCTCTTCTCGTTTCCAGAACTTGTCACTACGGATAAACGCATAATCATCTTCAGTCACTTCCCACGGTTGGATATCATCTGTATCAGGTGGCAGTTGTGTTGCGTCTATGATATTGCGGATACTAGTAGATCCATTCAGATAGATCTCATACGCAGGATTGTGTTCAAAGTACTTCTCGTGAAACCTTCGCGAAGCCTCATCAAAGTATTCTATCCTATTTACAGGTAACCTGTCAAGGTCTTTTTCGTCCAAACCTTGAGTTCTGCCTTCCCACATAGTATCAGGAATGATCCATAAAGGAACTCCTAACTCAAGACACGCGAACATGGCTGCCAGTTGAACCACCCCGTTCTTAGGTATGATGATGGTGGTGACCTGACCCTTTGATACACCATTCTGTATCAGAAGATGTTTGAACTGATTAATGATTTCACAAAACTCATCTTTAGAACTTCCATCTATAAGAATGGCGTCATTTATAACATTACGATTGATCATCTTTTTTTATTTTACCGCAGATGTAATAAAGATATTCCGCAAATTCAGTATGCGCCTGTTCGTCGGGGTGACCGCCCGGATACCAGTCTCTAGGTTCTTGGAATTCTTTGAGTGTCATGTCATAGTCACCAAGACCAATCCGATTTTCTTGACGCAGGAGGTTCAGTGATTCTGATGTCCAATCGCGCCACTGGTGGACTTGTTTACTTGTCCTTTGACCTGCATTTTTGACCCTAGTGCTTATCTTCATATATTCCGATCTAATATGAGAATGGAATACACCTTGCATGATCGTAATGCCCATACCATCACATAAAGCTTGGAGTGCTACCATATTACTCAGTAGATGGGTATACCCAGTAGCAAAGGCAGATCTTATCGCAGTGATAGTTCTTGCTTGTCTGCCAAATGTATTGTGATAATTGTATATAGCATCATTACAATGTATTAGAGATAACTCCTTGCTCATAGATAATGTAACATCATTTTGTCTGCGTTCATGCCACTGGGTCATGGATATATGGGGGAAAACTTCTGCCGCATCAACATCACGATCCTTGATCTCAAGCATTGTTTCTTTTCTTAGTGGATCAGACCATAAAACCATTACATTAGTTACGTTACGAGTCTTAGAATGTTTTACCAGATAGTCTACGGTATCACGAAAAATCTTTTCATTACCGCTACCGCAGTTGGCAATGTTGTCATAGTCTAACCCCAGTTTACCTGCTAGTTGGTCAGCCCAAGTAAGATGCCAGTGAGTCATCGGTAACTCATAACACCCCTCCAATTCATCACCAAAAGTGAAACTACATCCGTTTACTAATAACACTTAAATGTCCCCTTAACTGCTCATGATTGATCTTTGTATCCTGAAAGAATGGTGTTATATCAAAACCATCGGGGATATCGATCTGTGTATCTCTTTCTCTATTTAGTATGTAACGACCTTCTAGAAATGAAATATCGTCATCAATATACCGAGGTTTATCCCACCACTCATGCTCTATCTGTAAAAAAGATCTTCGAGTATTAGGATGATTTCTTATACTAACCTCATAAAAGTCATCCGGTAACACACCAAGACTATTGGGAAACATCTCAGTATCAGCTTTCACAAGGTTTACTAATAGTGGAATGGCGGTATCAATACTACCGTAATGTGACTGAAAACAAACATTATGTTTCTTTGCTAGTTCAACAAACTCCTCATCCAATACAAACCCAGACATATTGATATTCAGTCTGCTTCGGAAAGGCAAAGGGAATGAGTCGAGGAAGTCGTATAGTGTACTCTTGTTTGGTATCATAATATGAGTAGCACCAAATTCATATATCCCTTGCAACCCTCTTAGGTAGGATGTTGATTCTTCATGAGAATCATCGTGACCAATTGAAAAGGTTTTGTGCATATCACTACCGAAACCACGATGCATGGCCATAAGACTAGGTAGTAGTGAGGTGAGCATGGCAGAGGCGTGGTGTAGATTTCTAGAGTGAATCACTCGCGAATGTCGGGTGAATCCAAATATCTTTATATTTCTTTTGGCAATAGCCACTACCTCTTTATGAGAGAATGTGACTGGTTTGGATGGCCCAGTCGTTCCTGATGTGGAACTGACCAGAAAGGGATCATCCTCATACACGGGTGCTGCCTGAAAGAACTTATATTGAGTCGGAGACTCCGCATCAATACCAACTCCACCATACAGTCTCATCATCTCATCATGTAGACCATTATAGATGGTAGTAGTATCCTCGGCAGAACTGTAGATGTAGTAATCGGACGGGCCGTGGAGTGCAAGTTTAGTAAACGGTAACGACTCTTTAGTTGCAGGACTATCCAGTATGAATACTCTCAGTCCCATCTCAGCACATGCAAATATTGCACCCACATGATTGACATCAACTTTCATCATCGATATCGTAACAAGATCACCCTTCTTTGCGCCAGCATCAAACAATCGCCATTTCATCTGATTTATATGCGGGTCGATTTCGTTGTTATCAAACTCATCGCATATGAGGTTACGATCTAATATGCTTTGCATGAATTTTGCATCCTATAAACTCATTGTAGTATTCATCACTCAATAGAACATCGTATTGGAATTGTAGTTTTGCTTCGTAGTACGAACACTCACCTTTGGTACGACACAGTCTTAGAACCTCTCTACGGAACTCCTGACCCCCTTCTACGAGGGTTTTTACCTGTTCTGACGAACCATAGTAGTCACGCCAGTCCGATTGGACTCGTGTTCTTTTGCGTCTTTTTCTTGTTTTCGTAACAGGGAGTATCTTGGGTTTCCAGAAGAACTTCTTACCAATATACTTTTTACCAGTGTTTAACTCAGTCAAGCAGTAGACGAATCCTTGGTAGGGTTCCAAGAACTCGTCTTCTGGCTCAAACTCTTTACCTTCGTACATCCACATGAAGGTATATATGCTTAGTCTATAGTGACTCCACACATAGGACAGTATTGGGGTTCCTCCTCACTGTCCTTTACTATAACCTCCACTTCAGTCTCACAGAGATTACACTCTAGTACAAAGATTGGGAGTTCATCATCCTCTATCATGCGGCGTTTGCTTCTGGAGCATCGTCCTCCCAACCCCAATCACCTTCCATACCGTTAACGGAATACTCAGTGACTCGTTTCTCAAAAAAGTTATCATGGGACGCACCATTCAATACCCAGTCCAACCACGGTAGTGGATTGTCCTTGACACCGAACTTAGGCTTCATACCTAGTTGCAGTAGTCTACGATCTGCAATGTGACGGATGTATTGCTTGACATCTGCCTCGGACAGACCTTCGATATCTCCAGACTTATATGCCAATGTGATGAATCGGTCTTCTAACTTCACGGCATTCCTAGCCATCTGGTAGATCTTAGACTTTAACTCATCGTTGACGATACGTGGATGTTCTTCACAGAACTCACGGAACAGTTTAGCGTTCCCCTGTACGTGCAGTGTCTCATCACGGATAGACCACTCTACAATCGTACCCATACCCTTCATCTTACCGAACCTCTGGAAGTTCAGCAACATCACAAAGGATGCGAACAGGGACATACCCTCATTGAATACAGACTGTGCAAGTACCAAGGCAAGACCGTTCAGAGAATGAATATCACCCTCTTTCATGAAGTCAATCTTGTCTGCCATCTCCTTATATTCCATAAATGCAGAGTGTTCTTCATCTGGTAAACCTAGAGTGTCATTCAACAATGCATAAGCACGTTGGTGTACACCTTCACGGTTTGCAAATGAGGACAACATGTTACGGACTTCGTTGTTTTTGAAACGAGGTATCAACAACTCATGATAGTTCTCACCGACCTGTACATCAGACTGGGTGAACAGCCTCAGTACTTGGGTGATAAACTCTTTCTCGTCTTCGTTTAGTTTTGTTCTCCAGTCTTGGATATCCTCAGACAGTTCTGCCTCATCCTCAACCCAGTGAACCTCTTCGTGTTTCTTTACAAGTTCAACCGCCCAAGGATATTGGAACGGTTTATACGTTTTACTAAATTCTAGTAGTGCCATCTATTTTTTTATCCTTCACAGGCAATGCATTCATCACCCTCTTGAGTTTCATGGTTCTCGTTCAAATGCGCCATCAAATCATCCCAACCACCAACATACTCACCTTCTAGGTAGATTTGTGGTACGGTCTTGACTTTACGACCTGTGACTTCGGCAGCAGACTTTCCGATTTCTTTTAGGTCAATATAGTCAAAGGGGATTCCTCTCAATGTCAACTCTTCTTTTGCCATAGCGCAGTATGGACAATCGTCTTTTCCGTATACTATAGTACGCATATCACCCGCAAGTGCAATACGTTCTACCTTCTCGGATACATTCTCTGCTCTTTGTTTTGCTTCTGTACGCAAGTAATACAGACCCTTGAGTCCGTCCTTCCATGCTCTCAGATGCACTTGGTTTACATAAGACTTCTCGGCTCCAGCAGGGAAAAATAGATTCACCGACTGACCTTGACAGATAAATGGTTGACGTTCTGCTGCGTGTGTAACCACCCAGTTTTGGTCAAGTTCATCTGCTGTCTTAAAGATTGCCTTCTCTCCTTCAGTAAAGAAGGGAAGGTGTTGTACCGAACCTTTCTTGGTAATGATTGATGTCCAAGTAGATTCGTTGTTTTCACCCTTCTCATTTAAGAGTTGAGTAAGGTATTTATTCTTTACGAGGAACGAACCAGCGCGTGTCCTATGTGTGTACGCATTTGCCTTCAAAGGTTCGATAGATGGACTCGTTGATAGGATTACACCACTTGAGGCATTTGGCGCAATCGCAAGAAGATGGGAGTTCCTTCGTCCATATCCCTCTCCATCTGGATACTCTCCTCTTTCCAAGGCAAGCAAGATGGTCTCGTCTTCTGCTTCGGATTTGATTCGTTCAAAGACTGTTCTGTTGATTTCTCTTGCTGCTTCGGATTCCCACGCAACACCGTGCTTTTGCAATAGGGAATGAAATCCCATGGCTCCAAGACCAATGCTTCGTTCACGTTCAGCAGAGTACTTGGCTCTGGTAATAGTGTTGGGTGCTTCATCGATGAAGAACTGCAAGACATTGTCAAGCATACGAACAAGGTCACGGATAATAGTAGTATCTTTCCATTCATCATAATATTCCAAGTTTAGGGAGGATAGACAGCACACTGCCGTTCTATCCTCGGAGGTTGGTAGGTGTATTTCGTTACATAGATTAGATCCGTGGATCTTCAGTCCACGATCTTTCAATGGTGTTGGTAGGTCTGCGTTTGCGGTATCAATAAAGTTCAGGTATGGTTCACCTGTACGGAATCGGATCTCAAGGATACGCTCCCATAGTTTACGTGCATTGATAGTTTCTTTTACCGAATCATCTTTTGGATCGCGTAATCCAAACTCGGCATTCGCATGAACCGCCTCCATGAACTCATCGGTGATATTGATTGCGTTATGTAGGTTCAATGCCTTGCGTTGTACATCACCCGTAGGGATACGCATATTCATAAACTCAACGATGTCAGGGTGGTGGATATCCATGTACGCAGCGTAGGAACCCTTACGAGTCTTACCCTGACGATACGCAATCATGTCTGCGTCTACTGTGTGTAGGAAGGGCATAGGGCCCGGCGCGATATCTGATACCGTTCTTACATCAGACCAATGACCACCGACACCACCACCATACACAGACAACCATCTGAGTTCTGATGAGTGTCCGATTAGACCTTCGAGGGTGTCAGGTACATAGGTGAGGAAGCAAGAGATGGGCATCCCTTTGTCTGCTTTGGTACCATTGGGTGCATTAGAAAGAACCGGACTCGCGAACATGAACCACTTATTGGACACATAGTCATAGAGACGTTGTGCCAATTCATCATCCATCTCGTTTCGATACTTAGACCATGCTTCTGATGCCCGTTTGAAACCCTCTTGGGGACTCTTCTCATAATCACGTAAATAAAAGTCTTTTAACATTCCCACTGCGTATTCAGCGAGGAGACTATCTTTCTTCTTATCAATTTTTACGGGCATTCTTTCTTTTCCATGCGTATAGTTTTTTTAGGGGTAATAGTATATATCACCCCCATAATTTTGAGATCAGGTATTATACGCTATATGGGAAAGAAAGTCAATCTTTTATTTCAGTTTCTTCCTCTTGAGGTTTTCTCTCAATCGCACCCTCGTAGTAGGCTATGATTGCCTTCTGTTGCTCCATATATCGTCGGATCTCTCCGATGTTCAGAGCGAGGGTTTCGTATGATCTTACACTGAAGGCGTAGAATACCCACTCTTGACCATTGTCTTTTTTGTAGGTTTCTATAAATTCGTCCCAGTTCTCCTCGGTCACCACATAGATTTTGGGGTGGTTGAGACTTACTGGTTTAGGTGCGACCTGTAGAGGAATCTTGTTCTCGACAAACTTGGTCTGGATAACAACCTCTGGTTCAGGAGGTTGTCTGCTTAGGAGTGAGCAGCCGCTAATTACTGGTAGTAGAAGCAGCGCCGCTAATAGTCTCAATTTCATTCCACACCTTCTTGGTAGCATTATTGACTCTCGTTTCAATCATTCCCGGCTTCTTCAGACTAAGCAAGGTGAGGTCATGTCTTTGTAGTTTACCCCGCAGTTTGTCTGTGTAGACTTCTGCCTCCTGTAAACCTACTTGTAGTTCTTGGTTGCGTTCATTCATCTCTGTCGCAAATTCTTGCGCTTGTTCTAACGCCTTCTGATTCTCTTCTGCGACAATCTTTAACTTCACATTGTTTTCGCGTAGAGTTTCGATACGATCTTTCATATCGTTGTACTCACGATACACACCAAACACTACTGTACTCAGTAGACCAAATATAGCAATGAACACATAGACCTTAATCATTATCTTCTTTCTTGTAGATAGTCCAACCACCATATGCGATAGCAGCATAGGCGGCAATAGAAGCGAAAGGTTTGAACACTAGGAAGATAACTCCCGCAGCGATAAGAACCACACCATCAAGTGAGGTTCGTTCTTTGAGTCTTGCTTTGATAAAGTCCATTAGAAGGTATACCTTATTTCAGTTTCTAGTTTTGATTTTGGCACCGAACCATCAGCATCCTTGGTTTCAAGTTTGCCTTTGAAAGTAAACTTATCTTTCTTAAACTTGTATCCACTCTCCCAACTGTACCCATCGGTCATAGGGCCCGCTTCAAGATATAAGTTATTGTCGGCCTTATACCCAAAACGAAGATGCTGCGTGTTTTTATCAAACTTCCAGTCTTTGTGTTGATGTTCATGCTTGTACTCTATGTACGGGTTTGCATGAGACATCATGGGTGCAAGTATAATCAATCCTAATAGTTTTTTCAAAGTGCCTTTGCTCCCACTTTTCTGTGTCCATTCCATGCAACAAACCCACCGATGCGTAGTGCCCAGTATGCCAGTTTGTTCAGGAAGTGAAATCCATTCTGCTCAATACCGATGTCACGGAACAGTGCATCCGCCTCTTTCTGTGTCATGGGGTCTGTTGTACTCTTCTTACCCTTCTTGAGTAGGACAGTGTACTTATAGACATAGTCATGAACCAGACCACCTACGAGTAGTACACCAGTCGGTGATAACCATGAAGCAAGGAACTTAGGAACAGAGGCACCGTCAAAGACGAACCCCTTGGGGATGACATACTTCTCACCGTCTAGAGAGAAGTTCCAGTCTTTGGCAATCTCCCATGTGCGTACACCCAGAAGCCACATCTTGATCGCACCCCAGAACCCTTTACCTGCCGTTTCGATTGTAATGGGTCTCATGTGAGGCATCTCATTAAACTCTAGACCAACTAGTGGTTCATCCTGATCAACACCGAATAGGTTAATGATCCATCCTATGATGATCAACACACCTGCGAGGGTGAACTGCCACCATGTCATCAATTGGTCTATAATGAATTCCATCTACTTACTCCAGTATTTCCTTGATTCTTCTTGTTTACTTATAAAACGTTTCAAGACATCTGGTCTATTGTCACGTTTCTTTTTCTTCTTGCCAAGATATACTGGTACGGTTTCACTATCGTCTCCTGCCCCAGCGACTGCACCTGTGGCAGTCATTTCTTCAGTGAATTGCTTGAATCCCTTCATCGCGTAATCTCTCCTGATGAGAAGTAAACCCACTGCTTAGAGTTTAGGTGCATTCCCTTGTATATATCGATACCTAAAACTTCATGAACTGGACTTGAGTCACTTTCAAAAACTCGTACCCTGTCATCTTTCTTCACTATGTCTTCACAGTCTATAGTGATGGTATCGTGTTTGAATCGATAGACGCCTGGCCCTAGTTGTTTGTCTTCCAACATAAACCATTGAGAGTCTTCTGCGAGTACATCAAGGATGTCTATGCCTGTCTCTTTGTGGATCTGCATGAGTTTAGAATTTGATAGTTGACCATTCTCTTTGATCAGTGCGAGTGCTGCACCATACCTAGCGACTACGGACTGTCCGCCAGGCACCTTTGCCATGAGTCGTTTGAGGTTGAATACCAGACGGTGGAATGGGGTATAATGGCTGCGATATGCATCACGGTCATCAGTACTATTCGTATTGAAGTCCTTGCGTTTCTTCCCGTCTTCATCTACAATACCGGCCTTGTATGCTTCAGTGTCCGTAAACGGAGTCACTAACAGTTTCAAGAACCGGATTGTATAGACGAGGTCTGCTGCTGATTTGAGTAATCCCATAAGTCTATTTATACATTTTTTATTTCACGCAAGCGTTCAACTACCAAACTATCCATCTCAATATTGGTATATTCGGTGTTCTTGATTGCGTTAAGGAATATTAGAAAGGGTTTCAATGTGCCCCAGTGTTCAAGTTCGATCTTGAGTTCAAGGATGTTTAGTCCTGCCTCGTAACCGAACACATTAAATATTACGATAAGATGATTAAGAATAAGACGGTCTGATAGTACACCAGTATCTCTGTAACGATTAAATAACCTCTTTATGTACTTAAATTTCTTCAGATCTTCATAAAACTCTTCACTATCAATACATCTAGGATTATGATAGTTTTGAGCGGCATATACCGTTACATTATCTTTGGTGAGTTTCATCATATAACTACTTATATGATTTTATGCCCTCTCACGAGGGCAAAAGGTTAACTCAATCCAATGATTGTCTTAGTTTTTTCTACGAGAGTCTGTTTACTTTCACGACGATCTAGTTCAACACCGTGTTGGCGACCAAGTGCTTCAAGTTCTGTCTTCGTCATCTCATCAAGTGACTTGTTACCCACGGGGGCTTCGGTCAACATCTGAGGAGCAGGCGCAGGGGCACTTCCGTGGAACTCTGCAATTTGGTCTGGAGTGAATCCACCAGACTTGTATAATTCACCAGTCTGTGGGTCTTCCCAACCATTTGCAGTTGGAACTGCGTTTTCGCACCATGCGGGAGCTTTAATTGTCATAACATTTACCTTCTATTAATATGAGAATCCGACTGCAACACCAAGTACACCAGCGTTTGCAGCGAATATTTTATCGGTAGGTGATTTCTTTACTACCTCTGATGCACCAGCAGCCAAAGTGAAAGTACCTATATCAGTACCTCCAGCTTCTTCTAGGGTCACTAAGTGAGCGGATGTGTGAGTATTAATCAACCTAACTGCCGAGGCTGCACCAAAAGTGGATGCAGCACCGCTAGTAGTACCACACGCTGCCTGTGTTCCTTCAAGTATGATCATTAACAATCTCCTCGACGTTTTGCCATTCTTTCTAAGAATGCCTTTGCTTCTCTGGTACGAGCATCATATGCTTTCTTTTCTTTCTCGGTGTCACGCTTCATATCACCAGCAAGTTGAGCACGTGCCATATCAACAAGAGATACAGAACCACTCTGAGTTGCAGGGTCTACTACCATTGCTTTCTCTTCAATGGTCTCAACATCACACTCACCGCAGCAATCTTCGGTACCACAATTCTCGTGATCTTCCTTTACAGGTGCTTCTGTTGATTTGACAACATTAGTGTCACCCGCAGCATTGTCCTGTGGACGCTTACCAGACTTTGCCTTAGTTGCTTGTCCAGCCTTGGTTGCAGTCTCAGGATTTTTTGTACCATCTTCGGTCTCAGACTTATGCTTGTCGGCAAACTCTTTAGACTTAGGAGATTCCTTGTCCATGATACCTTCAGGTTTGGTAGCACCTTTAGTCTCTTTGCGTTCACCCAGAATGTTCTCAAACATATTCAGAAGTTCTTCGGTTGCTTCACCGATCTTAGAAATCTCTGCGGTCTTGGCATTAGATGCAACTTTCTTCTTGTCATCCTTCTTACCAGCAACCTTGGGTGCTTCTTCTTCTTCGCCACCCTCGTCCTCTTCTTCTTCTTTCACAGAGTACTTCTTACCAGCAACTACGAACTCGTCTTCACCCTTTTCTTTAGCAGCATTGAGTGCTTTAGTGAATGCGTTACCTTCTTCTTTTTCTTTATTCTTTGCGGGTTTCTTACCACCATCGATGGCATCATCGGTAGCAGCACGGCGCTTGTGTAAATACTCGTCCGAGGAATCTACATCGCCGTCATTGTCGATGTCCTTGTCCTTACGATCTTTGAACTTCTTGTCGTTCGCTTTATCGTCAACAGGATCTAGTTTTTTCTCACTAAGATTAGCATTCACCACGGAGGCCCATGCAGCACCTAGTTTTTGGATATCAGATGTTTTCATTTTGTCTCCGTTCACATCCAGAAGTATTTGACTATACCAGCAATAACTGCTACAGATATAGCGTATACTACTTTATTAATGATGGCAACCGTTCTCGCGTTGTCATCTACCTTTTTCTCTATGTCATCCAACTTGGCGGAGAACTTGTTCATCCGATCAAAGTTATTGTGGTTATTCTTTTCTATGGCAATCAACTTTTCTTCTGCACGAGCAAGACTAATCATTGCTTCAGATAGTCTATCTATCTTCTCTTCAATACGATCTAGTCGTTGCGTCTGTGTACCTGATTCAGCCATAAAAATTTCCCATTTACATATAGAGTATTACTCGTTTCTCTCAGTCGCAACACTTACAGTTGCAACATTCGCAGCATGAACATCTCATCGATAGTTCTCCTTTGAAACAGCGTTATGTTTATTTATAAGATTCCGATTTTCTAATCTGTAACTACAGATCTTATATTCCCAATATTTCGGGATTCTTACTCCTAAATACTCACCTATACGAGTGAGTTCGTTTGTTGTCCCCGTCGAATCAAATAATAATTCATACGGATCGACCAATAAAAAATCATGGTCTTCTGGGATTGTCTCCATGTACACATTAAAGTAATGTGCCATAGACTCCCAAGGTCTGTTCCAAAACTGTTCAGTGTCCAATATACCATCATCAATCATGGCCTGACCTTGTGCATGGTCAGATGGTTTCACCAGTTTCAGTCTTGCCAGTTGTTCTGTGTACTCAAGACTCTTTTTATTTCTAGGCATAAAAATAATAGTCTTGGTCTCACCCCAATCATTCCAAAGATAGTTAGACCAGAACTCTTGGTGTAGAACAAACCCGTAACCGTGGTCAAGTCTAACATTCCAGAGTTCTTTATTCCACTCAGGTTTCTGTACCTGAAAAGGATTACCTCTAGTCACCTCTATTTCGTGTGACTGGTAATCCTCTCGCTTCAAAAACCATCGCGAAGTCTCTTTGTCTTGTTGTAGTGGTTTTTCAGCAACACCTTCTAGTTGCTGTAACAAACCACCAAAAAACTCACCACCAGCACCACCACGGTACAGTAGATTTATAATTTTCATTTCATCTAATTATCAACTTTAGAACTTGCTCTCCATTGATAGCAACTCCAATATCTTGCTTTCCACTTAGGGCCTGGGTCAGCACAATTATGCCTTGCTCTAAATGATGCCCTCTTCTTCGGATCGTCCCTATTGATTCCCATGTTGGGATCACCAAATCTTACGACAACGACCTTACCTTTCTCATTCTTAACATACACCTTGAACTTCTTATTAGGGTTCTCAGATGTACGAATGGGATCATTTAGTTTGACCTTCTTCCCTTGATACTCAGACTCAGTAATTTCCAAGTGTTCAAATAGATCATTGCATTCACAATGTTCATCTATACTGTGGTATTCGTTAAACTTTTTCATGTGATATATGTATTGAGTTCGTACCGCTTGTTGTCTAGATTGGTTACCTGTACGGCAAGCATCTTACGCTTCTCACCATCCAACCCAAGAGTAAAACTATTGGTCTTACCGTTGGAGGGTTTCTTTGGCCCCATTGCAACTTTACTATCGATGTCATCAGTAGACACCGTGAAACCTTTTTTCTTTGCAAATGCATATGCGGCACCCATTGCACCGGAATATGTTTTATGATATAGAGGATAATCATGACTTTTCTCATACATCATGTGTTTGAATGATTTCATCGCACTCTCTTTAATAATGCTTTGATTGATCTGAGATCTTTAGAGACCACTTTCTGGAACTTCTCTTTGTCCGCTGGTCTCTTCAAAGTGTTGAACATATTGGCAAGTTTCTTGGCATCGTCCTGAGACAGTTTACCTTTCTTACCATCCTCAAACTCAATCTCGGAACCTTTCTCTAAGTCTGCTGCTTTTCGTATTTGCATAACAACATTCTTAGAGGCAGCCTTGCGGTCATCATCAGTCGCGTCATTATCTACATCGGCAGGGTCAATCTTTCTTTCTTTGATTTCTGGTTTCTCGTGGGTGTAACCCATCTTCTTCATGCGTTCATGATCTTCGGGTTTCTCTGCTTTGTAGGCCTTACCCGTCTTAGGATCATACATCATGTGAGGTTCAAAGTCATCCTCTTTCATCTTCTCTTTCTTTGAGATAGCGATAGCGGCTTGTTGTGCTGGAGAGACTGCTTCTTTCACCAATAGTTTAGCATCAACAGACTTATCATTATTACCACCAAAGTTTACTTTGACATCACCATCACCGTAGTCCTTCACAACCTTGCCAGACTTCCTTATTGCGTCTCCATAACTTCTAGCAGTCTTTGGGTCGATGCCTTTCTTGAACTTGACCTTATCCCCAACCTTTACTGCTTCTTGGACATCTTCCATGTAGTCCTTTGCTTTTAACTTGACACCCTTTGCAGCGAGTTCCCTTGCAGCAATCTGAGATACAAACTTGACCTTCGCACGAGCAACCTTCTCAAGCATCTTTGCGTCCATGCTTGCGATCAGTTTCTTCAACTTCTTATAGGTAGGTGAAGCAACATTGATCTTTTCTAGGTTTTGATATGCCTTCTTGAGTTGTGCCAGTTGAGCATCCGAGAACTCAGTGATCTCTTCTACTGACTCCTGCATCAAACGACCATTCTTGAACATACCACCTTTCTTCAAGATCTGTAACACACCATCACGAGGATCAGAGTCCATATCACCGATGAACTTCTTCATCGCCGTGAATGCTTTGTTCTGTACCATAGTAGATGAGTTCTTACCGATCTCACGCACATATGCGGCAACCTTCTGGAAGTCTTCCTTATCAACACCACCAGACTTCTTGGCGTAATCTTCTAAAGATTTAGACACCTTCATAAAGTTGATGGCTTCAGTTATTTGAGTCAGTTTTTTCATGCGAGATCCTTATCGTGGTTTAGACCACCTTTTTTCTTTTTAACTATAAATGCATTGACACGTGCATACCCCCACTGTTGAGGAGTAGTGCCTGGCCTATGACCAGTCTTCCATGCGGCAACACCACGATTGTAAACTTTCTTGAGAGTCCCATAAGAAATACCAGACTTATCCGATTTCTTCTTCAGGGCTTCATCAGCTTCGTATAAATTCATTCGGTTTCTCTATTTTTTGCTTTTGCACGAGCAAGCCTAGCACGATCTAGAATACGATCATGCTTCGCCTTATCTTGTTCTTTCTCGCGGGAGATAGAATCCTTTGCCTGTTGGACTGCGTCTTCCCCAAATGCCTTGTCTCTCCAGTCAAGGTGTTTAGGTAGGGCACCCTTATCCAAGAGTTTGAAGAATACATCCTGAGTCTGTTTCGCAGGGACACCATATTGACGAGCAATCTTGACCAACAATGATTGACCCTGTTTAGGATTCTTACGTCTTGCATCTAGATACTTACGGATCACTTTCTTGTAGAGATCACCGTTAACTAGTTTGTCTAGTATATCACCAAATACAGGGTTTGTAAAGTCAATAAACTTTCTTTCTTCTAGAGGAGTATCTTTCTTGTACTTCTTCAGTAACTTATCCGTACCCTCTTCACCAGCATTTTCTGATGCATCAATACTAATACCATCACGTTGCTTCTTCAGGTAGGCTGCTCTGGAGATTTTAGGGCCTCCATACTCACTTACTGGTACACAATTGGGAACACTCTTATCCCCTTTCTTCTTCATACCAACTTGTTTATACCCATCCCAGCAGTCTTCGTCATACATGTCTTTGAATGCTTTGGTGTACTTGGACGGTTTGGTCTTTGCACCCTTGTCGCCAGGCGCAGGTTTATATGCAGAGTCATCATCGTCTGCCTTCTTACCGTGCTTCTTGAAGTGTGCGTCTCTCCTGTCCTTGGTTCCTTTCTTCAGACCCGCATAGTACTTCTTGGGTTGCGTCCCTTCCTTGTCCTTGATATCAGGATCTTGGGTGGCCTTCTTCTCAACCAGTTCTACCGCATCCAACCACTTACGCATCTTGCGTTCACCGCACTCTACGATAACATAGTTGGCACCGAGATAGGATACGATACCGACATCTTCACTTTCTTTGATAACAACAGTGTCACCCAGTTCAAAGAGTTCACCCTTGACGAACTGCTCTCTTGTTTCGGAAACAGTAGGCATCTCAATGTGACGCTTGAAGGAGACCTCTTCCTTGAGACCCATACCTTTACGCACATCATTGAACAACCTACGAGTGTCTTTCTCGGACATGCCTTTAGGAACACCCTGAGTGAATGATTGGTAATCGTTCTCTTTGGCATTGGCACGTTGCTTGGACGCAGACATACCCTCAACACCTTCGGCATCAGGATCTCTACGACCCGCAGACACGACATTAATGGACTCAAAGTTGTAGAATCCGTGTCGTGCTTTCTTACCGTTGTACTTGTTCAGCAGGACTTCAAACTCACGTAGACGGTCTTCCCCGACCACCATAGTGATTCGTTTGTATCCTTGATCATATAACTTGGCAGAAATGTCAAATACATTCTTGACACCCTTGTCCACCATGATATTACGACCATACTTGGGGAACATCTTGCGTAGGTGTTTAATCTTGTCAGAGTATGATAGAGGATCTTTAGGCCCAACTGATTGTGACGCATAGACCTTCCAGTCAGCACCACCAGCCTTCTTTGCGATAGTCTCTAATACTTTTCCATGTCCAATCGTAGGCGGGTTCATTCTACCAAATGTAAAATAAACTTCCTTTGCCTCTTCGACCAGATAGGATTTGAAATTTTTAATCACTCTTTTGTCCGCCTCGTTTCTTTTCAAGTTCACCCTTACGAACTTGAGGAAGAAGTTTCCGTGCAAGTTTATCAATCTTAGGTTTCATCTTATCTAGACGTTTTTCAATACCCTGTCTGCGACCTAAAGATAACTCGTCCTTGGGTACGTCTTTGGTGATCTTCTTGAGGAACTGATTACGTGCTTGTTTCTGTGCACGTTTCTTTAGAGTGTCAACATTAGCAACTTTACGGGCAGCACGTTTGCGGCCCATAGCAATCTTTGCTTTGTTCTTTTTGAGGGAACGAGACAACTTCATACGCTGTTGTACGTTGAGTGCCTCATCAGGATTCTCCATGACGGAGATGTATTCTTTTAGTCCTATTGGTTTGGACATTGTTACCTCTTTGGTTTATCCCATCCCTTCAGTATATCTGGACTGAAGTTATTATACGAAAATTCTAGACGGTCAACCAACTTGACCGCATCACCACCTAATTTGTCAATAGCAACGAATCCTTCTGCTCCTGTCTTGACCTTATAACCCGTCTTGGTTTGAACGAATGTGTCATATGAGGATATGCTATTAAGTTTATTTATAAGTTTTAATTTCGCAAGAACAATCTTTTTTTGCAACTCGAACATAAGAACCAGATTAGATTTATTCTTCGGAGAGAAGAACTTCATGAGTGCGTCCAGTTTATCCTGCTGAACCTTCTTACCCTTATCGGTGCTTCTCTTATCTTTCTCTTTCTGAAACTTATCGTTCAACCATTTGAGTAGTCCGGTCACATGTTTGCGACTATCAGGGATAACCGTCTGAGCCCGCACAAAAGTGTTATTATACTGTTCAATCAGTTTGGATAGTTCATCGTTTCCTTCCAACTCACGCAGTGTCGTACCGGAGATCTTATTGAAGATCTTACCCGCATCGGACAGATGCTTCGTCACTTCGGCAGTCTCTCTCTTATTCATGGTCGCACCAGACACATCACGCAACATTGCATCCTGTGACCAGATGTTAGACGAGTTCTTGAACTTGGATACATCAACACCATAGGATGCTTTCAGTGTATCAAACGAACTACCCGTGTAGGTGGTGTGCCATACGATACCGATCTTAGCCTTACGGACTGCATCGGCTTGGTCATAGGGTACTGCATAGATAATCGTGTTAGGGTGGAAGGTCACATACTTCTGACCCTCAATAGTCTCGGTGCTGAGATCTGGTTTTGAGAACAAGAAGTCACCCTGAATTATACCCTTTATACCAAGTTCTGGCAAGTGTTTTAATGCAAGTTTCATCTTATCAGCAAGGTCACCAGACATGTCACCATCGATCTCTGCGTTGGACTTATAGACTTTAGGATTCTTTGCGAACACACCCTTCTTGGCAACAAAGAACTCACCATCGGTAGGATCTTGACCACAGAAGATTGCGGGAGCACCATCCCACTTGGTAGATAGTTTAGAACTAGTCTGACCCGCCAACATGTCACGCAACTCACGTAACGCATTGATGGCCTGTCGCGTACCACTCACACCACCGTAGAGAACCTTGTCCTCAATGTGGGTCATGTGGGTGTTCTTTTGTTCTGTTATGAAATCGGTAAAGTTCATTTCTTGAATATCTTTTTGAAGTCTGCGGTTGCCATTGCTTGGAACTGCGGGTTTGCTGAGTAACTACCTTTGTATCTTACTTCAATATCAAGGATAGGGGAACCATCGGAGTATATTGTTAGGAACACTTTTGCTGCACCCGCATTTTTCTCCCACGCACCTACCTTGCCAGAAGTCTTTCTCACTTCGAGTTTACTATTATACAGATCTTGAAGTGCGGTTACAATATTACTTAATTCTTGTGCATCTGCTTTTTCAACTTCAACCTTACCACGAACAAATCTACCAATACCCGTCAATAGAGTGAATTGAAACTCTGCTGCGTTTAAGGTGTCATCCAGTTTTGTTCTGAATACAAGTTCAAGGAACTTTTCAACGAAGTCTTTATCATGAGACTTGATGACATTGAATACCTTTTTGAAGAAAATGTTTGTAGGTTTCTTGAGCTCTACACCCCATGTTTCTACAGGAATCTTATTGATTGCCTTGGTGTATTCTCTAGGTTTCATCTTACGAACGTCTTGTTTCGATAACTTTAACTTATCCATAAGGACACGTTCAAAGAATATCCTTTTGGCATTCTCAATTAGGATTGTATCGGCACCCACAATATCCTGTAATACACTTTCTTTACCCGTGATAGGTTTGTTGATGAGTGTGGGGTCAGGGGATTTAACGGAACCCTTCTTCTTGAGAGAGTATCCATAGAACTTACCCGAACTTGATTTGACCACGATGTCAGATGAGTTGTAGTCTTTAATGCGGCCTAGTTTGGGATTGAACTTCTGAATATCTTTATGCCAACCCTTACCCGTCCAATAGATTTTGGACGCAGTTCCTACTTCATTAAGGATATAGTTTGCAGCAGATATTGCGGTTCCAAGGTCATTGAAGTTGCCTTGAAAGAAATCTAGAAAGTCGGGCCTTCGGTCTGCACCATCAACCTTCGAGTAAATCTCTTTAGACTTTTCGATGAGTTCAATTGCCTCTTCTTCAGTGATTGAAGAACCACCCTTGTATTTCAAGAGAACCAGACATGCGGTCATCATTTCTTGTACTTCGCCTGGGACTTTCTTACCACCTTCCCCAACCGAACCATTTCCAAATTTAGAAGGTGCGAAGGGTATAGAAAGATTATTATCCTTTACAAAGTTTTCTATATCGCCCTTGTAACTGACGAAGTCCCTCTTGATTTTATACGTGGGTTTATCGCCACCCTTGGCGACCATTACTATTTCTTTAGATTTTCCTGTACTCAGTCCCTGAAGATAAGAAACCAGTTTTTGAATATCAGCATCGTCGGAAGAATTTATTCCGACATTAAACGCCTCGGTTAAATAGAATCCCTTAAAACTCTTCATCGATTTCCCATTGTTACAAAAGTGTATTATACCACTATTTATAACAAAATGGAAGTCGAATTTTGTTCCTCATTGTATTTTTCTATGGTATTTCGCAAAGTATTTACCCAGTTATCACGGTGTTCAATAAACACTTGAGGTTCATTGTTATCAACCGATATGATCGTGACCAACTGAGTAATCGGCATACCTGTACGTTCTTCCCACATTACAGCATAACCGGCTTCTTGCATGAAGTAGTTCTTGACCCATTCCAACCTTTTCGGTTTCATAGATGTCTTGTAATCGATGATGGATATTTTGCCATCAAAGATACCCACACAGTCAACACGACCCGCACAACCCAGATGGGTAGAGTAGAGGGGTGCTTCTTGTGCATAGACCTTAGTCAGACGCTCATCCAGAATCGGTTTCAACTGGTTGAAGGATTGGATGATGTCAGGAGTATAACCGTCCTTGTAGTTAGGATCGTTGTCAACATACTTCTCACAGATTTCGTGTACACGAGTACCACGACCAGACGCACGAGTAGAGACGCGATTGGCCTCTGCCTCACCTACACGTTTGCGCCACTTGGCAATGGAGTCACGGGATAAGATAGACAACACTGTTGTGATGGATGGGAGATCGATACCTTCAGGTGTTTTGTATTTACGCCCTTCATCGGTAGTGACCGCATCCATCTCAGTCAGTGTCACTTGTTCATGGATAAATGTCATGTTAAGATTTCAACTATTCTATTTGCGATTCTATTAAAGTCCTGTTTGTCATTACCACGAGTAGTCTCGGCAGCAGTACCCAATCGGATACCACTAGTCTCAACAAAAGAACGCTTGTCATTTGGTACACCGTTTTTGTTTACGGTGATCCCATTGACCTCCAGTAGATCCGCTGCTTGCCGACCACTTAGGTGGTGGTCACTCAGATCTAGTAGTATTATATGCGAATCGGTGCCATCTGTCAAGCACTTATAGCCATTTTCTTTGAACACAAATGCCATCTCTTTGGCATTGTCAATGATCGCGGAAGCATACCGTTCAAAGTTGTCGGTATTTGCTTCAATGAAACACTGCGCCTTGGCAGCAACCTGATTCATCAGAGGGCCACCCTGAGAGCCAGGAAACACCGCACTGTTGATTCGTTTCGTATAGTCAGGGTTGTTCCATAGGATGATACCACCACGAGGCCCTCGGAGAGTCTTATGGGTGGTGGATGTGACAACATCTGCCCACGGTACCGGATTCGGATACGCACCACCCGCAATCAATCCACTGTAGTGCGCCATATCGACCAGTAGGTATGCACCCACTTCATCGGCGATATCACGGAATGTTGTCCAGTCGATACGACGAGGATACGCACTAGCACCCGCAACAATCATCTGAGGTTTGACCTCTATTGCCTGTTGAAGTATCGCTGAGTAGTCTAGAAAACCATCCTCATCAACTCCATAAGAGAATGAGTTATAGACCTTGCCAGAGAGATTCACCTTCGCACCATGCGATAGATGTCCTCCACTGGCAAGATCCATACCCAAAATCGTATCGCCTGGCTTCAGGAATGCGAGGTAGACCGCAGTATTAGCATTAGCACCGCAATGGGGTTGGACATTGGCAAACTTACAACCGTAGAGTAGTTTGACCTGTTCAATGGCAAGATCTTCGATCTCATCCATATGATCACACCCATTGTAGTATCGTTTACCGGAATACCCTTCGGCATACTTGTTGGTAAAGACACTACCGGACAATCCCATCACAGCGTCCGATGCGAAGTTCTCACTCGCAATCAGTTCAATAGTATTGTCCTGTCTCTCAACCTCGCGGTCAAGAATGTTTGCGATCCTATTATCCATTAAATAACCTTTTCCCAAATTTCCGTTGCTAGTTTATCCTGAAGGCGATACGCCTCCTTCTCCCATGGCTGATCCATGTATTCAACATCGGTGCAGTTACGACCTTTCCACAACTGCTTACCTTCCTTCTCAACCAGTTCACGCTTCACATACTGCTTCACGTGAACCATTTCGTGACACATCGCAGTGATGAACTCACGCAGACCGTGTTTGGTCATGATCTCTTTATCGACACCAATCTCATAACAACGGTCATCGCAATCCATCGCGTATGCCATCATATCTTCGTTCTCTTCGAGACCCTTCTGGAACTCAACAGAGACGAAGATGTTTCGGTGACGAGGCATCAAGGCCTTCGCCATGTAGTAGCAGACTTTCTCTGCCAACTCACGTTCCAACTTCCGACCACCACGGGTAACAACAAGAACCATAGAAACCTCTCATCACTCAAAATACACATATATTATAGGCGACTCAGCAACAAATGTCAAGAACTTTTTTCAATAACAAGTCATTGATTTATAAGGACTTTTCAAAAAAGTTTCCAATCCAGCATGATATGTATCCGCTCAACCTCAGTCGGATTGTCCACCGAATGCAGTTTTGAGTGATCCACAAGGTATGCCTTACCGACCTCCATATTCACTTCATCACCATTGTTCCTAAACATGATGTCAGGGTGGGTGATGATAGGAATATGTATGCGTTTATTACTGCCAACCCTTTCATCGGCATGTTCCCCAATCTGCGAGTGAGGGTTCATCAGGTTGAACATAAACATGATACATTCACCCTTCCCAATCGTCTCAGTAAGTAGTTGATTGATACTGGTAAAGAAGGCCTCGTGGTAATACTTACCGTACAACTCACCTTGCAGTATCGCACTTTGCTTATAGTCATCACTGTTCATATACTTGATCAGGTCAGCGATGTCCCACTCACTCGCAGATTCTTCAATCGTTTTACCCTGTTGATTCTCCGGTACGGGATACAATAGGGGTAGTCTATCCAAGTCTTGAAAGAATGGGATGTACCTTTTACTGAATTTAGAAAAGGCACCCATCCAATCGGCATCATCGATGTCCGAGAAGAGATCAATGTAATGACTCACATCGATCTCACCCAGAACCTTGATCGTGTTAAGAGGCGAGGGCATATTCCACTGCTTTCTCAACTGCCTTGACTTTGCGAGTCTGGTTCTGACCAAACCATGCAGAAGTCAAACGAGTATCAACCTCACGACCCATCTTGTGGTCAGTCAAGTAGGTCACACTGTTTAGTGCAGACCACCATGAACCAGCACCGAACTCAGCACCAGGCTGGGTCTCCAAGAAGGAGTGTGCAAGTTGACCGTTGCTGGTCAGATCTTTGAAATCTTCCACAGTGACAGGCTTCTTACCAACATAGGTTCGCGGGAACACTTCGTTGTAGTAGTTGATCAGAGACTTCATATCGTATCGCTTAGATGCGAGGAACTCAGCAGTCTCTTTGTACTTCGCAAACTTTTCGGATGCGATGCCTAGTGCTACCTTCACCTTGTTAGGGTTGAACTGAGAGCGGTGGTTGATCTTGCAAGAGTTCGCAACCTTCTGTCCCAGAGATAGGGTCAGGGTGTTGTTGCAGACCACGCGAATCGGAGTAAATCGAACATCGACTGACTTACCGTACATGTGTGGGTTTGAGAACAACAGGTAGGAATCGACTTGGTCGCCACCAAGAATGTCAAACGACTCCTTGACTTTTGCAAGACCCCAGACCATCTGACCACCTTTGAGTGAACCAGCAGTGTGCATTTCCATGTCACCCGCAGCGCAGTACTCAGAGAAGAACTCAAACGCCTCTTCGTTCTGAACAGGTTCCCAGTTCTCACCGACGATGTCTAGAACCTTGTTGTCAGATGTACGCACGAGCGCCTTCTGAGACTCAAGTTCAACACCTGATGCGGTAGTCAGAACTTCTTTCTGTACCGTCCAATCCAGACCAGCCTGTTGCATAATCTGTTGGGGTGATAGGTCTGCCGCGACCTTGGTACCCAGACCGTGCCACGGGACATCACCCGCATATGCCATCTGCGCTTGACCGTCTATCATTTCAATTTCATGACTCATTTTCTTCTCCTAGTGAAAAACTTTCTCGACACCGTTTACCACGATGTAATTCAAATCCATTGCACCTTTGATCTGGCGACCAGTGCGTTCCAAAACGGCATCGCACATGAGTTCCCAACTTTCGTTGACAGTCTCACTTTGATCCAAAACAAGTTGCATCTCTTTATAGTTGAGAGCGATCTCAACCCGTAGTCCGGTGCTGAGATCAACACCCTTCAATCCATTAACTAACATCTAACCCTCCACTCGGTCATGAATTGCGACAGCACCGTAGAAGGCACTACCAAGTAACTTTTCGCACAGTTGCGAGAATCGTGAATCCGAAGTCGAACCGTAGTTGCCTCCGAACATAGTTCCCTTGCCTTCCGCGCACTCAGGGATCAACCGGAGAATCTTACGACCACCGATAGGTTCTGCCATCACGAGTTTAACCGCAGGGGAACCCTCACTAGGCTCAAAGGGGCCTTCACAGTTGGTGACACACAGTGTACGCGAGTAAGATGATACACCACCGTTGGTACCGTCACCGAGATCACTCCGAAAAATTCTAATTGTCATTCCCATATCTATACTTCCTTTCTCATTATCAATACAAGTATTTTACACTAGTCAGCAACAAATGTCAACAGCCTAGTAGAAATATTTCTCATTTTTTTTCAAAGACCACTTCTCTTCGACGGGAGCGCCGTGTTCGTCTTCATCGACCACGATGTACGCCACGGTCTTCTTGACGTTAGCATAACGATAACCTTGCCCAGGCCCTCCAACCCATACGATGTGAGGATACTCAGCGAACACCTCGTCGGCATTCAAAGAGTACTCGAAGTAGTTACCCACCTCTTTTTCAGTGAAACACCCAATCGGTCTTCGCAACTTCATTGCTTCATAACTATAGTATGCCATTACTTTACTCTCACCATGTAGGCTGGTTTTGCAGGGTTTAAGATCAACTCAGGGTTGGTGACGGGCAGACGGCGTTCCATCTTGATCTTGAATATCTTGCCTTCAAGTTGACGGATACGCATCGGACAAACTTCAACAGCCAGTTTGGACTCTAAGTACTCAAGGAACTCTTTCTCGGTAAATCTCATAACTTAACTCTCTCAATTTCAAAACACTATTATATGATGTTTTGACAATAAGTGCAAGCACTTTATTAGATCATTTTGTTATATGCTTATAACTTTTTCGTATTAGTTCCGAAAAATGTGAGGGAGATACGGTCTGCGCCACCGAAGTGTGGATTGTGTAGGGTCTGGGCATCAAAGGCAATGGCACGATTCTCTACCCACTCAACATACTCATCCTTCACGGTAGTCCCTTGTCCCTCTGCACCAAGCATGTAGAGTACGCCAGACCTCTCGAAGTTACGATCAATGTGTTGTGGGATATTCGCACCACGGCCCTCTAGGGTAGGAAAGGTCTCAAAGGGGTGTCGGAAAAATGTCATCAACTGGACTTTGACACCTAGCACCTCATTGATTTGTGTCGAGATATCGTCAAACGCATATCTGAGGTTATCGCTACGGTAACAATCTATCCAGTCTGCTACCGCATAGTATGCACCACCTCGTCTCTCACCATAGTCGTAGGCACTATACATGCGACACTCATGATATGCCTGTACCAGTTCATCAAAGGCATCAAGTTCCAGAAAGTTATCAACTACCTGTATCATGAGTATATATGTCTATCATCTCTTCCTTACCCTTGACCTTGATCTGGCCTATCGATTTGGACTTGATGTCTATGAGTTGATCTTTGGTAAAACTGGAATAGATGGTCTTATTGTCGATGTATTCTCCGCGAGCTGCTGTTGCTTCAAGGCGGGCGGCAAGGTTGACAGAGTCTCCGATAACACTGTAGTCAAAGCGAGATTCACTACCCATATTACCAACAATGCAATCACCTGTATTGACACCAGTACCGACATTGATGGGGGGTAGACCTTCGTCAAGAAATCGTTGTCTAAGTACATTAGTCTTCTCTTCTATCTCTATTGCAGATTTGACTGCCATCTCTGCGTGGTTGTTACAAGGTAGTGGTGCGTTCCAAAATGCCATGATACAATCGCCCATGTATTTATCAATAGTTCCACCATTTTTCAAAATAATATTTGTCATTTCATTGAGATAGTTGTTGATCAATGTGACCAGTCCTTCAGGATCGTCATTGTTCTTATAGTGTTCAGAGATGGGTGTGAACCCCACGATGTCCATGAAGAGAAATGACATCTCCTTCTTCTCTCCACCTAGTTTCATCAGACTAGGATCTTCTGCAAGCATATTCACCATATCAGGAGATAGGTATGTGCCAAACTGTCCCTTGATCATCTGCTTTGCTTTGAACTGAGTGTAGAACTGTACAAAGGAGCCGTGTGCGAATACTATGATCATGGTCAGAATAGGGAATACCGGATCGACTAGATAAAAGAAAGTAGAGAATGTGTCTGTTGCAAAGTAGTAAGAACCTGCAATGAAGACAGCAAAACACATACCGGATACTGGTATAGTACTCGCCTTGAGCAGAGCTAAGAGTATAACACATAAAACCAAAGTTGTCAAGAGCTCATACAAAATAAATTCATCGGGTCTCTTGATGACCACTCCATCGATCATAGTCTTGATTAGGTTTGCCTGAATGTCATGGGGGTACATAGATCCCATCGGTGTAGAGACCACATTAGATCCTTCAAAGGTAGCACCTAATATTGCGATTGACCCGTCTGGTATCTGATCCATATCAACCAATGAGTATCTCTTGAACTTGTTCCAGTATGCGATATTGACATTACCAGTACTGTCCGTCACAACCGACTTGAAGGCTGGGATACGCACAAACTCAATACCATAGTCATCCGTGGATATCTGGTAGGATATGTCTCCTGCCGCGACCCTGAGTATGTCTAATGCAAAGGCAGGGTACAGTCGGTCATCAAAGTTTACCAGTAAAGGTTGTCTCCGAACAATACCGTCGATGTCTTGTGCCGAAGATATTGTCCCATAACCCCACGCAGCACTATGGATTTTCTCTTGTGCGAATAACATACCAGCGGAAGGAAAGAGGAAAGATTCTACCGCTTTGTCACCAAAAGCGGCAACTCCTATCCGTGGTGGTCTGTAGTCAGTTTTCGTCCGATTAGATGGTGTGATCGCAACAACAGACTGTTTGAATGACAATATATCAGCAAAGTCATCGTCACCACCCCACCTGTCTTCCTCCGAAAACAAGATGTTGATACCGATCAGACTCTCACCCATCTTGTCGATTTCCTGACCAAGCGTCTCACGGGGTATGGGATACTGCCCCAGCTTGTCTAGGGCCTTTTCATCTATATCTACCAGTACAATTTGTTCTGATACGGACACCTCCTGTGACCGTTGCATAGAGTCAAAGAAAGAGAGTCTTGCACTCTCCAGTAGAAAGGGGTCTAATAACCTTATTGTCATCATTACAATAAGAGTAACAAGTACATGCCATGTCTTCATTGTATTATGTTTATCACTGTGTCTTGTCCATTTATCTTGACTGGGTCAAGTTGCTTACCGTCTTGTGACATATTTATAAGGGTGGATGCACCCTTGTCTACTCGGATCTCTGCGATGTCATTGACCGCTCGTCCCACCGTGACCTTGTCACCCTCTACTATGGTAGCAAACTGAGTAACAGTATCAAAGCCCTCCTCTGTGCCCTCTAGAGACAGTTCTCCGGTGCTTTGTCGTTCCTGTAGTAGTTCCTCATCAAGACTATTATAAGCATCAAGTAAATCTTCCAGTAGTTCAACATCAAGGAAGTTGATATCCAACTCAGTGAACTCCAGATAGTCTCGTTCCAAATCTTCGTTTGCTAACAAGTCTTGATCAAGGAAGTCTATGTCAAGGGGGTTGATGTTTCGACTTGCGTTGGTCGATAGTAATAACTCTTCCTCAGTTTCTTTCTTCTTGGGTGGGTTGATGATCATGATGTTGTTCAACATGTCCAGAGTCAGATCTAGGATGGCAGGATTACTTGGTGGTTCCTCGGCAACATAAGTGTTGGTTGCTTGGAAGGGTTCGTTTAAGACAACCTCACCAGCCATAGTAGATACAATGATCTCACCAGACGAAACTCCGTTGATATCTGGTAATAGGACTACGAGGGTCTGTCCTAGTTCATCTACGGTTACTGTGAAGTCTGTTCCCCGAATACCGATGGATGCGGTAGGGGTTCGTAGGCGTACATTCTCTTTATTGACCTTACCCAGTTCACCGGATATGAACCTTGCTGTACCCTGTGCAAAGGTCATGGCAAGGTCTGATTTACTGGGATCATCATCAAATACCACATTATCTATCACGATACGGGTATGTTCAGTCATTCTTAACTTAGAATCATCAACAAAACGCACCTGAAGGCGACCTTCACCCGTGCGAAGGTCATCCTTAGACACTACATCCTGACCCGTGGTAGGACGAATAGAGGCCTCATCTCTGAGTATCTCTCTCCATCCTACCGCACGATCTACGTTTCCTACATCACTCGCATGTAGTGTTGAGACCGGAATCAGACTGGCTGATACAAATAGTAGCATCAGTTGTGCTTGTTCCCGAACCATCAAAATCTATCTCCAGTGTGTCCGTCTGTAAGGTAGATTCCTGATTTACCTGTATGTTGTTATAGTCGCCTGATCCACTGATGATGAAACTATGACCATCATATCCACTAGCATCGTAAAGTAAGGTGTTATTGTCACCAATAACATCTAAGTCAAATGTGAGACTAGACGCATCAATATTTATGTCAGCGGTATTGAAATCCCCGTCTAAGACAAAGTCAAAGTCGAGATCTGTCGCAGTATCAAGTGAACCAACATCGATGTCTAAGTCGTTGTTACCTCCAGTGATATTTATCAGGTAGTTACCATCAGCCGCACCATACGTATTATCCTTATCAACATCAAACAGAATGTCGTTTGTCGATCCAGATACATCAATATCAATAGTCGATGTACCAAAGACCGAACCAATCAGGGTATTGCTACTTCCGGTCTGATTGACGCTGAAGTTCATGTCCACGCCATCCAACACCATCTTGGTGGTGTCTGTCGTAGACCCACCGATAACATTACCTGATCCATCCTGTACAATATCGATGGATGAACCATCTCCTATCTGGTCAATATATATTTCATTGTCTGCGGATACTGATGCAGCCACAGAACTGATTACGAACATCATGGCAAATTTAGTATGCCTAACGTTCATTACTTCTCTCCAGTTAATGTCCAGTACTTCTTATTGCTTCCCTGCATTATAAGTTCCAGAACACCCGCCTCTATCGCACGTTGAGTCGCAATAGAGACACTTTCGTTTTGAGTAACTCCTGATTCTATTTCAATCAGTTCTGTACCCTGTTCTATAAATCTAAACACATCCCCACTAGAAGCGGTGGATAGTATAGTCTTACTTGTTATTACATCAAGTAAAACTTCACCAGTCGATACTGACACCAGTCTCATGTTAATGGTCACGGTGTCTACACTATATTCACGGGAACTGCCAATACCAAGATATCTGGCACCAGCACCACCCGTTTCTACAGAGGTATCATAACCTACTATACCACCTGCAATAATCATACCAGCGAACGTCAATGCTGGTAATTTTTTTGATCCTTCTCCTTCGTAGGATTGTCGTGTCTGCCTAATCAGTTGTCGTTCTCTCGTTACATGGTCAAGCACCTGACGGTCTACCACACGAAAGAACTCTCCATTACTCGCACGTTTCAACGCCCTAATCAGATACACCGAAGGCGCTTGGGTCACTGCGGAACTAAACGAAGTCCCTCCACTACTGTTCTGTCTCTTCTGTCCTGTTTGGTCGGTAAACTGATAAACGGCTACCGTTGGTTTTCGATTAGGTGCTGCAACATCCTTCAACTCTTGTTGAAGTAATGTTAGTTGTACTTGAGGTTCTTCTGGTTTTGGTAAAACCAATTGAGAATTCCTACTAGCACAACTAGATCCCAAAATCACCAATAGGGATAGTAATGACAGTCGTACTACCGTCTTCATCCGTTATCGTTAACTCCACATTATCGCCATCTTTGACGTATGTTATTCCGGTTCCTTCGATGTTAAATGATCCAGTATCACTGGGGTTCTCACCGAACATGCTATCAACAATCTGTCGTGATAGGGTAGAATAAATTCTACTCTCTACGTTACGTATAAACTTTGCTAGAGTTGTGTTCTCTGCATCCCTTTCAATTTCATCCTGTAAATCTTCAAGTTCTTTTGCAATGGCTTCTTTGCGAGAGGATTCTTGGTTCTCAATAGTCAGATAGTGACTAGATTGATTTATACCACTGAATGAAGGGGATTTGAATTGGTGTTCGATAGGTGCGCCATAGGCCCTAATCGGAGCGGAAACAATATACAATACAATTGCCCAAGGAGCAATCCACAGCAGACCAAACATAACTTTATTCATCATTTTTCTCATCATTGACTCTCTTCATCTCAATCGCAGTATCTAGTTTCTGCTGCAATCGAATGATATCATTATCTAGCATTCGGATACGATCAATCAGACCTATCAATGTCGCGGAGGTTTCACCCAGAGTCTTTTCTACTTCTGTGGTGATAGTCTTCCACACGAAGTAGATCATGTACAACATACCCACGGCAGCGACCACTGGAAAACCAAAGTCTTTGATTGTGTCTACAATATCCATCAATCACGCCTTGCATCTTCTTTACCGTCTGCGCGACTGATACGATTGAGGTCTGGTCTTATTCCCAAAACAACACAAAGAGTCGTATCCATACGAACCATATCATGATTCATAGTCTTGACGCGATTGTCTAGGCTTCCCACAATACCCTTGATTGAGCTCACCTGACCAATCACACCGTCCATGATATATTTAAGTGTCAGAAACATAAAGAATCCACCAATCAAAGCGGATGCTACAGGAAACCCTAGTTCTTCTATTAGGGTGAATACTTGTTCCATACCCGTATTTATACATATAAATATCTAAATGGACAATATTACTAGAAAGATATTCACCCTATTCCTGTTCGTCGTGTTCTTCTGGTCATGGCCTGTACGGTTGTTTACGGATAAAAGCAACTGCTACTTCTGGACTCTAGAGCAACTGATCAAACATAGAGGTAGAGCAGAATGGTACGCATCCAAACGATGGATGGGATATCATGTTGTCTGGGTCTCACCCGAAGGCACTAAATGGGAATACACATTACCTAGAATGAAACGAGATACCCCGTGGTACAAGATGCTATTCTATAACGGAAAAGTCAGACCATTCAGGAGTTTTAGGAAAGACCAATGAACCTGCCCATACAGTTATTAATCGGTCAGATTGTCGCAATCTTTAGTCTGATACCTATGGTACTATACGGGAATGCCGTACAGTGGATGATTGTCGGAGTCATGTATTTTTGTATCATGACCTTTGGTATTACTATGGGATACCACCGATATCTGTCACACAAGGTCTTTGAGGCACCTCTGTGGTTTGAGGGAATAATGATGTTCTTTGCACACATTATGATGGTAGGCCCCGCGATTGTCTGGGTTGCCAATCATAGGGAACATCACTTGTTCACCGATACCGACAAAGACCCACACTCTCCCACTCACAAGGGATACTTCTACGCATACTTCTTGCAAGTGTTCGCAAAGATCAACTTTAAGTATGTCCGAGACCTACTGAAGATAAATCGGTACAGATGGCAAGTCAAGTTCTACTGGGCAATCATGTTCACATATGCGATGATACTATATGCACTAGATCCATTCGCACTGGTCTATGCGTGGTTGGCACCAGCAGGTCTGGCAAAGTTGGTAGGATCACTTGTGTTTAGTTACTCGCATAGGGGAGGAGAACCACACAGTGATTGGTGGTTAGGTATTATAACCTTTGGGGAGGGATTTCACAAAGAACATCATGAGAATCCCCGCGCCGTCCAAAATGAAAAAAGTGACATTGCGGGGATCATCATAAGGAACTTCTTTAGAACTGACTAGTGTCCCAACTCTCTTTGGGGTACTTGTCTTTTCGTTTATACTTGGATCTATCCCTCTGAACCTTATGTCCATAGGGACTATCGTTATCAAACAGTTCCTTTGCGAAACGAGGTTTGACCTTCTGCTTTTTCATTAGAACACCTGCCACATATCATCGCGGATCTTTTGCCACTCTTGGACGGTGGTGCGAATCTTAAAGGAGTCACCCTCAAAGACTTTCTCAGCCACCTCTAACATACCCTCACGGGTCTGGTTAATGTTTTGTTCTGCCATTTCCTGACACTCAAGAACAAGTTCACTTATCTTACTCATAAGAGTATGTCTCCATTCCAAGTACTTCATACGCTGCAAATACAGCATTCATATCACGACCACCAATATGCCAATCGGTTTTCTCGGTGGGTGTACCACCAGTCTTCCAGTTGTATATTGTAAACGGGGTACCGTCTTCGGTCATGATCATCCATTCACAGTTCCACTTAGCATGTGGATCTGGATCAGTGTAATGAGGTTCACCCAATACAGCAACGATCTCGTCGTAACTGGTACAGATATCACCACGCAGAGAGGTCTGATTCACCTCACTAAAAGTTGCTGGTCGATACGATATAGTCATGAGTTTTCCTTTCTCAGTTTCAATACAAGTATTATACTACGCTTCACAAGGAATGTCAAGCATTTTATCCGAATTTTTGACCACTATTTGTGCCATTCTTCTTCTTGGGGTTGAAACGTCGAAATAACTTCTGGAACCCCTCATCTATACCAAACAGGTAAAAATTGTATACACCATACACGAAGAGTATATTGACTAATATCCAAAAGACATATTCAAGCCACATTAGGTATTGTCTCCATCACGGTATTTGATGTCAGACTTATCAAATGGTTTACGATCCGGTTTCTCCCAAGGCAATGGGATTTGTTTACCCGCCTTGCGTTCCTGCCGCATGTGTTCAGAAACATATAGAAATAGACACATCACCAGTAAAAGGAATGTGGCAGCGACACCCGCAAAAAACTCCATTAGTTTCTACCGTAGGCATCATGTACATGCAACTGGATGATGGCATAGTGTAACACCTTCATCAGATCAGCACGATTGTACCCGTCCTTGTTACCGTACCGTTGTGCATACTTCATGATGTTACCGATACAGAAACCATCACCATGGCCACCATCAATGATGAACTCGGTTGCTTGGAACTTGTTCTGGGAATAATGTTGTCCGTATGTAGCATCGATGTACCGTTGTAGATCGTCTATTGCTCGGTCTTCATTATATTTATATTCAATGTCTTCGTACACTAAGGGTTCTCCAATATATTTTCACGTATTATAACAAAAATCACAGTACTTGTCAAGTACTTTCTAACTCATCAACAAAGTCATGGATGGCATCAAGTGCCTGAGATTCCTCTATGAATATTCCACCACCAATATCCCCATAAGGGAACTTGAATGCCAGAGTAAATCGTGGGCAGTTAGTCCACGCAGTATGCCAGAAATGATGATCAAATTCATCCTTACGACCAAACCGATACCACCTTGCTTGCCATCCCGCAACATCAGGTTCAGTGATGATCTCATCATGCACTGCATCATAGTAAGAGAAGTATCCGTCTCCGGTCTCACTCCATGTAATGATGATCTGATACCCGTGGGCATTCCAGTTGGTATGCCATCCTACAAATCCATTGGGTGGATAGAAAGATGTCAAAGAGTTAGACCTTGCACCAAACAACATGGGCAGAGTGTGTTTCGTCCACTGCTTCAGGGGTTCAAATATTTCTGGTCTTTTTTCTGCGGCAGGGGCAACCTGAAACCCATAGGCCTTCTCAGGAAACCCCATGTGATCCAGATCGTTTTCCAGTAGTTCGTACAGATACTCTGACTGGCAATACTTCTCCCACTCCTCTACAGGTACGGTTGGTTGAAGGTTGGCAGCCATCTCAAAACATAGGTCTTGGTGTTCAGTGAACTTATTCAGAGTATCGTCAAGGGTCTTGAGTAGATCCTTATTACGAATTAGAACCTCAGCCATCTTCACATGCCTTTACAACATTCGGGAAGTGACCACGAATGATATCCCAACACTGATTTGCAACAATCATATGTTCCTTCTGAGTACCGTTCCCCATGCGTAGATCACAGTAGTGAACCCAAGAACGTAATGATCCTGCCATATAAAGAACAGACTCGGTATTACCTTCGGGTAGGACTGCACGTGCCTGTTCCTTGGCAATACCATTATTCAACGCCCAGTTATATACTTCTTTGGACTTGTTGATGAGTTCTGCCTGTTTCATATTCCAGTTCTCATACAGACGTTCATCAGTTGTTTTGTCCCCACCCTTACCTAGATTATCTAGATCTAGATCAATAGAGTTCTGTCGGTTCTTAGGGTCTTGCAGTCGTGCCTCACGCAACTCATATTCATTCTGCACTGCATACCGTTGAGAGAACTCTTGGAATGCAAACGAGCGGTGTCGTATGATCTGTCGTGCGATATCACGTGTAGTCCTGATCTCCATCGTCATATGCACCATCTCAAATGGTGACCAATGATTCTCGCGGATCAGATATTTGACCAGACCTTGAGAAGTCTTTGTGTTGTTTTGATTCTCAGGGTTACTCACCCGTGCTGCATAGGCAACCAACTCTTCTGCTGTATTACAATCAGTTATTATTGATGGCTTGCTTAACGCGATAAGTTTCACTTCACTCATTAAAATATCTCTCACTTTCATTTATATTCATTGTTTTGAAATCAACACCCAAGTTGATTCTTACACCAACATCGGATTTCCTGTGTACCGAGTGCCACGCCTTGTGGTTGAACAGTACCCACTGATCTTCCTTCATCGTGTATTCGGTCTTTACTTCTAGTTTGTTCAGATCCGGTATACGGAACTTCTCCAACTGCTCGAAGTCACCTGTCTGGTCATACCACTTAGTGACCTCATCTTCGCCACGCAATAGACAGAACATACTTGCTTGTCTTCCGTGGCCCTGATGGGGATGTAGAAGTTCACCCCCGTTCTGGATCTGTAGGATAGGCATAGTCTCTTCATGTGGGATACCAAACTGTGTCCACACGGCATCCTGAATCCATTTATCAATCTGTTTGGGTAAATCATACTGTTCAATCACAATACGATTCACCAGTCCATACTCACGGAGCATCAGTATCTGTCTACGTTTTATCTCACGTGCTTCACGCACACCAGCGTATTCTTCTACTTTATGCCACTCGTCCCAACTCGCAGTGTTGATGATATGATGTGGACGTTGTCTATGTTTAAGAAACGCATGAGGAGCATTGTCGGAGGCTACTACTTCTTCTGCCCACTTCAAACACAGTTCCTTGACTGGGCCTAAGAAGTCCCACGGTGCGGAGATCTCCTTTACATGTGTCATCTAATCCTCTGGTTCTATTTCTACATTGATATTCTGTATGACCTCATCAATCTCTGGATCACTAAGGTTTACATCTTTATCTATACGAACCCATCGGAGTACCGCTCGGGCAACAGCGGGTGTGACTGCATCAGCACCCTCATCATACCCTACACCCCATCCATCAGCAAACCCTTTGAACTTACCAAACCAGAAGGAAAGGAACATTAGTACAGTGGTTGCTATAGGCCAAACAATATCATCCATATCTACATCTTAAAGTTTTGGAACTTGTGGTTCTCTGCTGCGACTCGTTGTCCTGATGGACTACGATCAAATAGTGGTTTGTCATCCCACCCCTTATCCTGATCATTCGGAATCATTTCCTCGTCATCATCATCGGACAGACGCATCTTACTGCGTTCAACCTTGACAGTGAATCGGTTATGTCGTGTCAGGTCATTGTATCGGTTCTTCAACTGCTTGACCATGATCTTACCTAGACTGTTCAACTCGTCGTTAGAGATCAGGGCAAACATCAGGTCAGCCGTTGCGGGTAGACCGAATGATTCTGAAGTATCCTCCAGACCGACATCATCATTGTTGTACCCACCACGAGTAGTCTGGGTAGCAGACATAATCGGCAGATTGAACTCAACAGCAAGACCACGCATCTCTTCTGCAATACTCTTGATATAAGAGTAAGAGTTGATAGCACCACCCATACCCTTCATACGAGACGAAGCACAGATGTTCAGATAGTCAATAAAGATCAACTGAGGCACAAAGTTCTTCTTCAGTTTCAGTTCATTCAACAGTGCACGGAAGTGACTGGTGTTTGCCTGTCCGGTAGGATACTCTTTGATGATCAGTTTACCTTGGGTCTTCGCAGCGATCTGGGATACCTTATCAGTAAACATTTCTCTGGACAAGTTCTCTAACTGGTCAATCGGTACGTTCAATAGGTTCGCGTCGATACGTTCCGCGATACGTTCCTCAGCCATCTCCATAGTGATGTAGAGTACATTATGTCCTTGACTCAGTGCACCGGCAGCGACATGACACATGAACAGAGACTTACCGACACCAGTACCAGCCAGTGCAATATTGAGCGTCTTGTTGGGTAAACCACCTTTAGTGATTTCGTTAAAGTAGTCCAAGTCAAATGGTATTCTCTCTTCTTGTTCATGATAGAAGTCGTACCGACTATCAACATTCTCAAGATAGTCGTGACCAATGTTAGTGTCGAAGGTCACACCCAGTGCCTTACTCAATACATCAGGAATTGCATTCTTCTGCATGGTCGCATGTTTCCCATCAATGATATTGATAGACTCCATGACTGCATTGTAGACTGCACGATCCTGACACCATTTCTCGGTGCGTTCAACCAACCACTCAAGGTTCTCAGGTTCTGCTGTAAAGATGTTTGGTAGAAGATCTACTGCAACACGATAGTTATCTTCACTCAGAGATTGATTCTCATCGATCTCAATCTTGAATGCTTCAAGACTCGGTAGTTTGTTGTACTTCGCGACAAACTTAGTAACTTCTTTGAAGAGTCCTTTATAGACCCCGTCAAAGTAGTCGGGTGTTATAAACGGAAGAACCTTCCGCATATAGGGTTCATTGGTTAGAAGGTTCCGTAGTACCGTCTGCTCCAAGTTGATATTCTGCATGTAAGTCCTCTAATGTATCTTCGGTAGCAAGGAGTTGATTTGTCTTCTCATCCCGTGCAATCATTGTTCCTTCGGTGATAGACAGTTCTATCACCGCACCCAGTATTCTACCAACATATGCTTGAAATGTCAAGTCTTCTGTTGTTAAATCTGCGTCTGGGGTGGAAACAATAGTGAAGTTGAAGGTGATGTGTCCATCATCCTCATCAATCGCGTCAAATGAAATGGTACCGAAGGAGATAACCGTTTCAGGGTACTCCTCCAGTAGTCTAATATTCCAACCATGAATGTCATCGGAAGGGATGATCTCATAGTGGACATGTTCACTGAGCATGTCATCAATATCATTCGACATTGGCAATTTCTTCCATATCAACCTTTTGTGCTAGACCGATAGAGTATTGTGATTTCAAGAAATCAGCAAAGTCTGTCTCCGCAAAGATAGGTGCCCAGAACTCTTCTTTGAGTGTATCTGCTAACCGTACTTTAGGTTCAAGTATCTCTCCAGTTTTCCGATCAACACGAGCGTACCAACCATTGGAAGGTTTAGTACAATAGTTACCAACAAGAGCAACGTCCAGAAGCCCAGAATAACGTTGTACACCACCTTCCCAAGAAACTGAGATAGGGATCTTAGATTTCTCTTTAACATAACGAGACTTCTCCACATTGATGACGAAGTGATACCCTTTGATCTCAGTACCGACTTTATCTTGTTGTCTTCCAAGAATCCAGATGTTATCAGCACTGTAGTAAATACCAGTACCTCCACCTACGATATCTTTGGGAAAGAGACCGATTTCTTTATAAGTGTGGTTGACGGCAAGCATGGGAATGTTCTTCATAGTCAAGTACGGAGTGCACATTCTGAACAAACCCTTTAACGCTTTAGCACGGGACATATCTGCCACAGACTTCTCGTTGAGTGCATCCTCCAATTCCTTCTTGGATGCGAGATTACCAATCGAATCAATAACGATAATAACGTCATCGCTCCGGTCAAGTTCTTCAAGTTGATTGATTAGATCAATCTTGAGTTCCTCGACATTGGCAATGGGCGTATGCAACACCCTGCTGGTGTCAATTCCAAACTGTTCAAAGTAAGATTGGGGACTACCAAACTCACTATCATAAAACAGCATAACTGCATCTTTCTTAGCCTTCAAATAAGCACCCGCCATTAGCAGGGCAAATGAAGTCTTAAAGTGCTTGGAAGGCCCAGCAAGAACTGTTAGGCCAGGCGTGACACCACCGTCAATACTTCCGCTCAACGCGACATTCACCATTGGAACATCGGTTGGCACCATATCTTGTTCTGTAAAAAACTTACTCCGATCCAAAACCTCAGTGGTTTTAATCTTACTGTTTTTCTTCAGTTTGTCCATAATCGACATTGTTTGATTCCTCTCTTTCATCTAGGTCATATTGTTTGCGATAATCGTTGTTTATTTTAACACATTTATCAATCAATGTCAAGTCTTTATCGAAGATTGTGAACGCTTTCGTATCCTTGGGGAAACACGCACCACCAAATCCACGTTTGCTATCGTAGCCAGGAACACGAGTATGACCTATGCCGATCCTCTTATCACGACCAATTGCCTTGGCAACCGTAGGATAGTTACAACCGAAGTTCTGAAGTGAATCATATAGTTGATTGAAGAATGTTACTTTCATAGCAAGATACGAGTTCACACCATATTTAATATATGCCGCCTCGGGCCCTGAACAGAAAAGAAATTCAGTCGCGTTACATAGACTGTATACATCATATAACTGTGCGACACCTTGACAGGCATCAGGATGACCACCAAGAACATGATACTCAGCGTTGACGAACTGTTCCTTAGCATTTGATTCAGTCAAGAACTCAGGGTTGATAGTCAATCGTTTCAGATCATCCTCAAACAGTGAGTTGTAAAGTCTATCAACAATGTCCGGTGTGATTGTTGACTTGATAACAACACCACCTTCAGTATGTTCGATAAGTTTAAGTGCAGCATCCTCTACAATAGAGGCATCAACGAACCCACTATCTGCCATAGGTGTAGGCGCACATATGAAAGAAACATGTGGGGCCCATTCAATCAAATCATCAATAGTTGTGTTGTACTTGGGGTCAACATAGAACTTCTCGATCTCAGGGTGAGTAAATGCATAGTCCACTGCACCACCAACAAACCCATGGCCTACAATACCAATCTTTAGTTTACCCATCACCTCCTGCACAGTTCCATCAGGATTCATATTTCTCATACCATCATCGGCCATTATTTTACTCCGTAATATTCTTTGTACCATCGAACAAAGGCACCAACACCCTGTTCAATATCCACTTTGGGTTCATACCCTAGTTCTCTAATTTTTGTTGTATTACTCCATGTTTCAAGAGTGTCAGCAGGATGTCGAGGCGCGAGAACTACATCTGCCTCTCTTCCTAGTTCCTTACTTATGCACTTAATAAAATGCATCAGTTGAACTTGTTTACCTCTACCTATATTGTAGATAGAATTGTTTTCTGTATTGGAGAACATTGCAAGTTTGATACCCTCAATGATATCCCCAATATAGGTAAAGTCTCGTTTCATCTTACCGTAGTTGTATGCCTCAATAGGTTCACCCTTGACAATCGCATCAGTAAACTGGAACAACGCCATATCAGGTCTACCCCACGGGCCATAGACGGTAAAGAATCGAAGACCCACATTGTACAAACCAGAGATGTTGAACTGACATTCATTGATGTACTTGGTGTAGGCATAGGCATTCAACTGGTGTCCAGTCACCTCACTCTCAATCCACCCAGTTTTAGGAATAGGTGTACCACCATAGACTGAACTGGTAGATGCATATATCACCTTCTGTACATCATACATCTTGCAGACTTGGATCAGGTTCTGAGTAGCATCAATGTTGTCTTTATGGTAGATAACCTCTTTACCAAAAGAGTCTCGTACATTCGCACGAGCAGCAAGGTGCATGACGATGTCGGGACGAATAGCACCAAATGCACCATCTAGATCGTTAAAGTTCTTTAGGTCACACGGAAATACATGATTACCATGTGATATGACTCGTTCCTTTTTTAGACTAGGATCATAGAAGTCGTTGAAGTTGTCTATACCTACAACATCAAAACCATCATCCCTCAGTGATGCCATAAGGTGAGTGCCAATAAATCCTGCCGCACCCGTGACTAGTATTCTCATTATCCGTTCCTGTAAATGTATTCCAATGCCCTATCCGCCTCTTTATCTAGGGGTCTGTTTTCATACCAGTTACCAGTCTCCATATCCAACTGACTACACATCTGAGAAATCTGACCCGCAGTAATAGGGTAACCCTTGGAGACGGCATTACCCGCGATAGCAATCATGATCTGGTACATCTTGTGATACCAACCAGTACCAGTGATTGCACGATACTCAAGTGTGAGTCGTTTGGGGAAGAAGGGGCAGTCGTGATATGATGTCCAAGTGATATCGGTATTGTCCAGTGAGTTCTTACGATGTTCGATCACGGCCTTCTGCAACTCAGGTGGCAGTCTGTCCATGAATGTCTTACCTTGCGGTTCAACAAACGAATACTTGTTCATCAACATGTCAGGGTCTAGTTTGACCCCATCATTAGTGAAGATGAAACTGTATGCGTCTGGATACTGTGCGGGGACATAGTACATACGGGACAGGTCTTTGGTCTGCTTGTCACCAAGTTCATCGAACTGCTTGTTCATGGCAAACCAGAAGTGTGCCAGATCTTTACTCTCGACAGTACGAGTCAAAGGGAACACTAGACGGAACTTGGGTTGCTCGTAGGTAGACGATGCGGTATTGTAACACACATAGTAGAACCGACCAAACTTCTCTTGTAGTTCCCGTTGTAGGCACTCGACAGGTGTTAGAACACTATCACTCCGTACCATATAACTATCGACATCAAGGCAAGCCCAACCGCCCCATAGAGCAACACTTTTATTAGACCTTGTAGTATCGGCATGATAAGTAGCAGGACTAATAAGCACAGAAGAATTACTTCCACCTTTTCTACCCTCCTTTTGGGATAGTTCATAAAGTAAGTTCTCAAACGTATCCCACGTATCGAACTCCATCCTCCGGTGAGTCTGGTTGTCAAACGTGTTCTTGAATATTGTAAGAGAATATTTCATTGTGTGTATAGTAACAGGCCGGGCAGGGTTTGTCAAGTACTAATTTCC
>Ga0187218_1000011_pt1 | contig 51561 bp, 76 predicted proteins | sample 14SPOviralmetaG_FD_130167 | JGI IMG/M metagenome (GOLD analysis project Ga0187218, IMG submission 130167) | Marine viral communities from the oligotrophic San Pedro Time Series (SPOT) site, San Pedro Channel, CA, USA - 14 SPOT_SRF_2010-08-11... | ecosystem: Environmental > Aquatic > Marine >...
CTACTTGGAAGAAACTATAAAATGGTGTAAAATACATTATGCCTTTAACAAATGTTCAGATAAGACCAGGACTAAATAAATCAGATACACCTTCGGGTGCTGAGGGTCAATGGATAGATGGTAACTTTGTAAGATTTAGATATGGTCAACCTGAAAAAATAGGTGGTTTTCAAGCTATAGGTCAAAAAACAATCTCAGGGCCTGCTAGAGCTCAACATTGTTGGAATGATTTAGAAGGTAGGAAATATGCTTCATTAGGTACATCAAAAGCATTATATATTTATTATGAAGATGCTTTCTATGACATTACACCTTTAGCCACTGCAATAACAGGAGCCACTTTTACATCTACAGCAAGTTCGAGCACAATAACTGTAAATAAAAATTCACATGTTTTAGATGTAGGTGAATATATTACTTTTACATCAGTGACAGTACCAGGGTCATCTTCTTTTGTAGACACAGACTTTACAAGTTTTACTTTTGAAGTACTTACAACTGCTACAAATTCTTTTACGATAACTATGCAAACTACTGAAACAGGATCACCAATGACGGCCGCTGGATCAGCTAGTATAAACCCTTATGAAGAAATAGGGCCTACTATCCAAACGTATGGATATGGTTGGGGTACAAGCACATGGGGAACTGTTGGTTGGGGAAATCAAACAACATCTACTCAAGTAATACTGGATCCAGGATCATGGTCATTAGATAATTTTGGACAACAATTAATAGCTACAATAAAAGATGGTAAAACATTTGTTTGGAATGCAGGTGCTGCAAATCCTTTAAATAATAGAGCAACAATTATGACAAACGCGCCTACATCTTCTAGGCAAACAATTGTATCTGATAGGGATAGACACGTTGTTCATTTTGGAACTGAAACTACTATTGGAAACAGCACTACACAAGATCCTATGTTTATTAGATTTAGTGATCAAGAAAATTTTAGCGTTTATGAACCTACTTCAACAAATACAGCAGGAACATTTAGACTAGATACAGGTAATAAAATTGTAGCTGCAGTTTCTGGTAAAGATTATAATTTAATTTTAACAGATACAGCCGCCTATGTAATGCAGTTCGTGGGTCCACCATTTACATTTTCTATAAGACAAGTAGGTTCTAACTGCGGATGTATTGGACAACATGCTGTTGTTTATGCAGATGGTCAAGTATTTTGGATGGGAACAGGTGGAGGGTTTTTTAAATACGACGGAACAGTTAAACTATTACCTTCTTTAGTTGAAGACTTTGTTTTTACTACAAATGGAGATAATATTGGTGTAAATTATTCATCTAATGAAATTATATACGCTTCACATAATTCTTTATTCAACGAAATAATATGGTTTTACCCATCAGGTAAACCTTTAGTAAATCCAGCTGTTCAAAATAATAGATCCGTAGTTTATAACTATGTAGAGAATACTTGGTCAATTATGACATTAGCTAGAAGCACTTATCACGATGCATCAACATATGACTTACCTTATGCGACTGAATACGATTCAACTGCAACACCTACTTTTGCAGGTTTAAGTGGAGCTACAAATACTTTTGGTGCAAGTAAATATTTTTCACAAGAAACGGGGACTAATATCGTAGATTTAAATGGAACAGAAACTCCAATTGCAGCGTTTATACAATCAGGAGATTTTGATTTACCTCAAGAAGGTGACGGTCAATTTCTAATGAGAATAAGTAGATTTCTACCAGATTTCAAAAATTTGCAAGGTAATGCAATAATTACAATAAACCTTAAAGATTTTCCTATTGACGCAAATGCCTCTTCTTCATTAGGGCCTTTTACTATCAATTCATCTACACAAAAAATTGATACTAGAGCTAGAGGTAGATTAGCTAATTTAAAAATTGAAAACACTGCAAATAACGAGACTTGGAGATTTGGAACTTTCAGAGCAGATGTAAATGTAGATGGAAGAAGATAATGGCAAAAATAAACGTATATGTTCCAGAACCTCCTAAAGAGTATACTGAAGAAGGATTTAGACAAATTAACCAAGCAATAGCAACAGTGGAGAACCAATTAAACACATCTTATCAAACAGACTTGAAAAATGAACAAGATTCGTTTAATTATTTTATGTCATGACAATTAGATACAAAAGCGATACATTTAATTTAACAACAACCAACGCAACTGCAGTTTTAACGTGTCCTTCAGATGCTACTGCTTTAGTAAAATTAGTTCAAGCTACTCATAATACTGCATCTAATGTAGATACAGATTTAATCTTACAAAAATCAGGTGGATCTGATGTCGTAATATCTCACGCTACTTTAAATAAGGGCACAACTAATTTAGTTGAAGAGGTATTGAGTCTTGAAGCAAGCGACATTTTAAAAGTTCAAGCTGGTACAGCAAATGAAATTACAGGTGTTGTAAGTTATGCACTAATAGATAGATCTCAAGAAAATGGCTAAACAAAAATTTGTAAGTTTTACTCCTAGACCTAAACCTAGAAAGAGACCTCGTACCCATAAGAAGAGACTTAACAAAAATGAAAAAAGAGACTATAAACCTTATAATAGACAAGGAAGGAAACAATGAGTGAAGATATAATTAGAATACCTGCTCAAGCAAAAGAAATTGTAAAAAACAAAAGAACAGGTAAAATTTATGATACCAAAGCTGATTTTGATGTTGATGTTGCTGATCCCAATACTGATACTATTAAAGATGATTTTCAACAAGACCTCGAAATAACTGTTGCATCTTTAGAAGTATTTGGTAAAACCAAAGAATGAACCCCCAAGGTGGAACGGAATTACAACATAGTTTTTTAGATCAATACGCTGACAAAAAATTATTAGAACAAGTACAGATTACAACTTCTGTTCCTGAAAAAATTCCATTACATCCAAGTAAACCTAATATACTTTGGCAAAAAAATTCATACGATCAACCTAATATTGCTCCTTGGTTTAATCAAAAAACAAACCATAATAAATATGATTGGTATGTGTTTAATAGTAATTGGACATACGAAAAATTTAGAATGATGTTTGATTTACCAACTGAAAAATGTCATGTAATAAAAAACGGTTGCACTAGTTTTCCTAAAAGAAAAATATATAAAAAAGGAGATCCGATAAAAATTATACATCAAAATACACCATGGAGAGGTTTGAGTGTATTATTAGGTGCAATGCAGTTAGTAAAAAATCCATTAATAAAATTAGATGTGTATAGTTCAACAGAAGTGTACGGCGAAGAATTTAAAAAACATAATGATCATACTTATGTTCCTTTATATAAACAAGCTTCAGAATTATCTAATACTAATTATATTGGTTATAAACCAAACAATTATATTTTAGAAAATTTAAATAAATACAATATGTATGTATATCCAAGTATCTTTGAAGAAACATCTTGTATATCTGCCATTGAATCTTTGTCTGCTGGACTATATTCTATTGTTACTAATTTTGGAGCATTATATGAAACATGTGCAGAGTTTCCTATGTATGTAACTTACACAAAAGATCTAAAAATATTATCTCAAACATTTGCTAAAGCTATTGAAATGGCTGCTGAAACATTACATGAAGGAACTATTCAAGATAGTTTAGATATGCAACAAGCTTTTTATAAAAAATATTATAATTGGGATAAAAGAGCTATGGAATGGAATAACTTTTTATATAACGTAATTAATGCAAAAAAGTAAAAATTGGGCTAACAACGATACCTATCAAACAATAAAGGAGATTAATGTGTCCTCACAAGATCCAGCAGAGCCTATTTGGTTCGATAAAGAAAAAACAACTTCTGAAGTTTTAATGGAAGGTTTTAGAGAAGAACAACAGATAAGACTATGCGTAGGTACGCCTGTTCATTCAGAGGTATCAATTCACTACACTCAATGTTTACTTGAGATACAAAAAGAATTTTTAAAAAATGGTGATAGCGTATCTTTTCTTATGCATAAATCTTCTTTAATTACTCAAGGAAGAAATTTAACGGTAGCTTCGTTTTTAGAAACAAAAGCAGATTATTTATTATTTTTAGACTCTGATATAGCAATCGGTCCGCATGTAATAAAAAAAATGATAGAAGCTGATAAAGATGTTATCTGCGTACCTTATCCCCTAAAAAGTATATCATGGTCAAAACTCAAAGAAAGATTTGAAAGAGGTTTTATAAAAACAGATGCAGACATGGAAACAGGAGTATGTTCTTACCCAGTAAGGTTAGAAGATGCGAGTAATATTGTTGTTAATAATGGAATCATAGAAATAACTCATGCGCCTGCTGGTTGTTTATTAATAAAACGTTCTGTATTTAATAAATTGATTAAGGCATTTCCTGATAGAAAAATAAAACAAAAATCAGTTATAAATGGTGAGTATGAAGAAAAAGATAATTATTATAATTTTTTCGATACTGTTCATGATAAAGAAACTCAAACTTACATGGGAGAAGATTTTGGTTTTTGTAAACTTTGGAGAGAAGTAAATGGTAAAATATTTGCTATTGTAGATGAATATATAATGCATGTGGGAGAGCACCAATATATTGGTAGATACATGGATGAGTTTATAAAACATGACTAAGTTATATGTGACCTCTCCAACTACTGGTCTTGTAGATATACATTACATGAAATCTATTTTTTCTTTACAAGCAGAGTGCCATAAAAGAAAAACGGGTATTACTTTACATTTACATAAAAGTTCTATTGTAACCTTTGGTAGAAACGGTTGCACTGCAGGGTTTCTGAGTTCAGACTGTACCCACATGTTATTTGTAGATACTGATATACAATTTAATGAACAAGATATTTTTAAAATGGTTGAGGCTGATGAAGAGGTTACTTTGATACCTTATCCTATGAAATGGATGGACTGGAAAAAATCAAAAGAACTTTATGAGAAACATAAGATACCTGTAAATAAAGGAGGGTATCACTTTCCTATACAAGTTATGGATGAAGATAACTTTGAAAGTATTGAGGGTTGGATGGAAATTAAACGAGGGCCTGCTGGTTGTATGTTAATTAAGAGAGAAGCTTTTGAAAGAATGATTAAGTATTATCCTGAGCTTAAAGTTAGACAGAATCATTTAGTTAATGAAACAACTAAAAACATGGAGCATTCATACAACTTTTGGGACACTGAATTCATTAAGAAAACAGGTCAAATAATAGGCGAAGACTTTGCTTTCTGCGACCGTTATAGGAAGGCAGGAGGACGTATATTTGCTCTTATAGACTCTGAAATTACTCATCATGGCAACTATCCTTTTCGAGCTAAGTTCATTGACGAATGCGCTAAAATTGAGTAAATTTAAATAAATACGTATTTACAACAGGAGCTTAAAAAATATGCATCCATTAATGATGGCCGCTTTGATATCAGGAGGTGTCAATGCATTACAAGGTAAAAGAGGATCTGACCTTTTAAAATCAACAATTAAAGATACAGCGATAGCCGCAGTCCTTGGCGGTGCTAAAATGCCTGGATCAAGCGAAGGTATAAACCAATTAGCTGCAGAAGGTGGTAAACAATTAGCTACAGCTCCATCAAAAACAGCTTTAATGAAAGGCGCAGTTCAACCTGAATTATATAAAAGCGCAATTACACCTACAGCTAAAAATTTAACCATGGGTCAAAAATTAGAAAAAGCATTTACTGCAATTGAAAAACCATTTAGAGACCCAAAGACAGGAGACATTTCATCATTTAGAGTTGGATTAGGATCAGCTGGTCTGGGGGGTGCTGCTTACGCTGCAGGATTATTCGACCCTAAAGATCCACCAGATCCAAAGTATCCAGGATTTAATAAATATTATGCAGCTAATCCAGAAATGTTTCAACCAGGTTCAGGTCAATACGGCCCTGATACAGATCAGTATCCTGAAGGGTCACCTTATTCTGGTTTACAAGAAGGTGGTATTGCGGATGCAACTATGATGTCACCAGACGATGAAATGTTACAATACGATATGCAACAACAAAGCATGGACGACGGACCAGGGATTGTTGCAGCTTTAGAAGCAAGATTTAAGGAATCTTTTTTAGACCCAGATAAAAAATCTATGAGAGGTGCTATGAGGAAATCAATTCCATCTGGTAAAACTCCAGTTTCAAAAATGACAAATGTAACTCCTATGGCTGCTGAACTTACAACAGCATTACCTGAAAGAATTAAAAGAGATTTTGTTATGAAATTTAAACAAGACCCTGATAAGACTGCAATTGAATATGCAACCACTATGAGGGACAAAGATAGATTGACTATCGCTGATGTTCAAAAAGCTAAGGAAGCATTAACACAAATGACGAATGAAACTGAAATGGACGTAGGTGAAATAGAAGGTATTATGGGTTTAATGGGACAGCAACAAGGAGAGGATGTGAGAATACCTCAAGCTCCACCACCTCCTGCACTTCAAAATATATTAGATACATTTAGATCAAGAGCAACTAATGAACCTAGAACTCAAGAGTTTAACAAAGGTGATTTAGTTGATGTGTTACCATCTAAATTAAAAAGAGATGAGAATGATACATCAAATTACAAAAGAACTTCTGGTAAAATGGTTACTGATGAAACAGGCAAAGGATCAGGGAGCAAGGACACTATGCTAGCTCAGTTAGCAGATGGAGAATTTGTAACTAAAGCTAAGTCAGTATTAGGTGCTGGTAAAGCAATGGGTGGTAAAAATAAACAAGAACAAAGAGAATTAGGAGCTAAGTTTTTTTATAGTCAAATGAGTGAATTAGAAAAACTAGCGGAAAGTGCTTAATGTATTTAATACAATTCAAACCAGAAGAGATAGATAAAGTGTGGCCATTAGTTAAGGATAAAGTTCAATCTGCTTTAGAGAGAAATCATGAAGGAAAAACTTTGATGGACAATCAACATATAAAAGAAATGTGTAAGCAAGGTAAAAAACAATTATGGGTCACTGTAGACAAAGAAGATAATTTTAAAGGAGTTTGTATTTCAGAAATAGTTAAATATCCAAACTATAATGTTGGAGTTGTAAACATTGCAACTGGTAATGATTTACCTCAGTGGATAGATAAAATAAATGTATTTGAAAAATGGGCATTTGAAAATTGTGGTTGTAAGAAAATTGAAGTGTATGGAAGACCAGGATGGAAAAAAATGTTAGAACCTTTAGGTTTTCAATTTAATCACGTACAAATGGATAAATTTATAGGAGGGCACGCATAATGTCAGGAGGAGGAGGTGGAGGCGGTACACCCGCGGACACTACAAACGTACAAACTATTAGGGAAGCACCAGAAATAGAAGCTAGAAGATTAGGTCTTATGGATGCTGCAGGTAAACTTGCGGACAAACCATTAGGGTTACCTGATTTTCAAGTAGCTGGATTAACTGGGGCAGAAACACAAGGTATTACTCAAGCTCGTCAAGGGACAGGTGCAGGTCTATCTTCTATTGCTGCTGCTGAATCGGCTGCTGCGTTAGATCCTTCATCACAACAATTTCAAAATTATTTTAATCCTTATCAATCTTTTATAACTGATGAAATAAATCGACAAGCACAACTAGGCCAACAACGAGTTGCTAACCAGGCAATTTCTGCTGGAGCTTTTGGCGGTGGAAGAGAAGGAGTGCAAAGAGCAGAAGCGGAAAGAGCAAGATTATCAGAAATTGGAATGGCACAAGGAAGAGCATTTCAAGGAGCTCTAGGTGCATTTCAACAAGGACAACAATTACAAGCACAAACTGGATTAGCTGCGGCTGATGCAAAAATGAGACAGCAACAAGGAGACATTAGTACTTTATTTGCAGCAGGAGGATTGGAAAGAGGAGTAACTCAAGCACAACTTGAAGCGGATAGACAAAGTAAAGTTCAAGCAATTACTGATCCTTATCAAAGATTGTCTTTTGTGTCTGATATTCAAAGAGGGGCACCTTCAACACAATCTACAGTAACTCAGGGCTTCGCACCAACAGCTTCACCTTTTGCTCAAGCAGTAGGAACTGGTATAGGAGCTTATGCTGCGTTGGCTCCTAATTAAGGAGAACAATGGCAAAGTTAAAAGATAGAAAATTATATATAAAAGGTATCCTTAAACTTAATAGTGGAGGAATGGTTCCTCAATCACCTTTTACGTCTGCTGGGTTAAAACAAGCAGGAATAACTGCTTTGAATCAAATTAAAGATCCAAAAACATATTCACAGTTTGCAAAAAAATTACCAATGAGAACTTTAGGTGTAATGGGTCTGACAAATCCATATACATTACCTATTGCTGGTCCTGCTGTTATGTATTCAATAGCAGATACATTTACTCCTCAATCTGTAAAAGATAGAGCTGAGTTAATGAGACAAGTACGAGGGCCTTATGAAGGTATACAAGACTATGATGAGGTTCCAGATAGTCCGTCTACTGTAGACTTATTAAAAGAAGCAAAAAAATTAAATTTAAACACACCACTTACTCAAAGATTATTTGATAAATTTAAAGATCAAGTTAAGGTTGATGACAGAGAAACAGGGCCTGAAGTTGTAGAAAAAGGTGGATCTGAATTAGTAAAAAAAGAACCTACTCAAGTTGAAAATAAACAACCCGAAACAAATCAAAACGATGCGATTGTTCAAGTAGATAATCAACAAAAAAGTATAAAAAATTCAGAAAAAGTATTTAATGCTTTAGAGGCAGAAGCAAGAAAACAAGGTAAAATGACTGAATTGTCTGCAGCTATGGATGCTGCGAAAGAGGTTATGGGTGAAAGAGGATATAACAAATCTGGAAAATTATTATTACTTCAATTAGCATCTAATTTATTATCTGGAAAAAGTATGCAATCAGGTATACCAGGATTTTTGGATGTTCTTGGTCAAGCAGGTAAAAATGTAATTCCTATGGCAATTGCACTTGAGAGAGAAAGAGAAAAAGAGGAATTAGGTTTAGCAAAAGTTTTATTACAAACAAATGCAAAAAGAAAAAATACAAAAATTAAAGCACCTTCAATTAAAATTAGATATAAAAAACCTAACGGTGACATATCTGATCCTATACCAGCTTCTCAAACTGAAGAAGGGTTTTACATAGGTTATGAAATGATTGGAGACAAGCCTGAAAAAATAAGAATTGAACCTAGCATGGTAATTGGTCAAGCTCCAATTGCTGATAATGTTGCTAATAAAGCAAAAATACTAAATGAATATAAAGCTGTTAAATCAGGTGATTTATATACTAATTTATTTATTAAAGTTGCAGCTGAAAACCCTGACCTTATTGGTGTACAAGGAGGTTGGAAAAAACTTACACTTAAATTTGGTGAGCTAGCTAGTATTGCTACAGGATCTAAAACTTATAAAGAAACTATTTTAAAATTAAAAGATAGAGAAGAAACTAATTTTCAAAATTACAAAACTTTTGGTGAAGTAGAAGATGGTGTAGATAAAAAACTAACTAGTATATTTCAAAAAATTGAAGATAAAGCTCAAGATTTAGATTCAGCTTCAGAAGAAATTCAAGCACAAGCATTGTTAGAAACACTAGAGCTTTTATCTACTTATTCATTGGCACAAACACTTAAAGACAAAGACCGTTTGGCTGTAGCCGATATTGAAAGAGCTGAAAAAAGGTTAGGCGGTACTGTTGGTTATGTTCCTTTCTATGATCAAAACCCCTTAGAAATTTTAACTGCTTACAAGACTGTAAATGAAACTTTTAAAAATAGATTAGGTGGTATTAGAAATCAATGGAAAGATGTTTACTATTACAATCCAATGGAACTAGACGCTATTGATAAAGATTTTGCACAACAAATGATTGATAAAAATCAAGAAAATATAAATAAATTTGTTGATGGATATACTCCTGAAAATAATCAGGATGTTGATGTATTTGGTAAAATGTTTAATGAAGACAACTTACAAGGAATTATTAAAGAATGACCCCGCAAGAAGTAGCAGATTTAATAAATTCTAACCAACTCGATTTGAGAGCTCTTGATAAAGATCGTTTACAAATATTAGATGGTCTTCAAAAGAAAGGTGTATTACAAACAAAACCAATTGGTGAAATTTTAGAAAGACAATCACAAGTTGCTGATGAATTAGCAAAAGAAAAATCTTATCAAGAAGACCCTATCAGAGCTAAAACAGGAGATATTTTAAACAGAGATACGGTAAAAACAATATTTGATATGGGTTTCTTTGCTACACAATTAATGATGGACCGTAAAAGATTAGCACAAGTTTTAGTAAATCCAAGTAAGTATTCAGGTCAAATTGGTAAACTAAAACAAGTCTTCTCTAAGAAAAGCACTAATCAATTTGCATCTACTCTTAAAAATTTAAGTAACTCTGCTAAGAATTTACCTGAGCCTGTATCTGCAATTTTAAGACCAGTAGTAGCAGGATCATTAGGGTATTCTGCAGGTGGTTTAGCATATGATGTAGCCGATGATATTATTAGAGCTAAGGAAGGCATAACTTCTGCAGGCTATAAAGAAGATTTAGAAAACAATTCTTTTTTAAGAGCAGCTGATGATTTTGCTGTTGGACTTGCTTGGAACGGAGGCGCAGAACTATTAGCTCCTGCTGCATTTGGTGCGGGTCATTTAGTAAGAAAGTTTTTAGGTTTAGAAGGAGACTACGCAAAAACTATAAAACAAATAGCACAAAATAATGGATTGGAAGCATCTTATTTAGAAATGGCTGATCCAACATCAATTGGTGGTAGAGTCGTTAAAGCATTTAACAAAGTATTTGGTCAATTACCTTTTGTAGGTAATCCTGCTTTAGCCGCAAAAGAATCAAGGTACAGAGAGTTTACTCAAGCATTTGAAAAGAATTTTAATTTGCAACCCAATATGCATATGGCTGAATTAGCTACAGTATCAGATGATATAGCAAAACAAATGGGAGATAACTTTGTAAGATTTAGAGGAGTATCTGATTCTATGTATGAAAGTTTTAGATCTATGTCTAAACAATTTGGTGACCCTATGATGATAGATCTTAATTTTTCAAGAAAATATTATAATTCTTTATTAGCTAACAATTTTTCACCAGCAGAGTTTAAAATGACAATTGACAATGATTTATTACAAACTCCAATTGGTAGATTTAGACAAGCTTACGAATCATTAGTAAAAGCAAATAGAAAAATATCACCTAATGAATTTTTAGAATTACAGATAATGTTAAACAGAGCTGTAGCAACTTCTCCTAAAAATTTAGAGTTGATTGGTACATACAAAGATATGAAAAAAGCTTTAGAAAAAGATTTTTCTTCTACCAAGTTAAATCCAGCTGATGAAATTTATTTAAAATATCCACCGCAAGATGCAAACATTGCTAATAATATTTTACAACCTGCAGATCCTACTAAAGTTAAAATAGGAGATATTGAAGGTGCGAGAGGCATGAAGTTAAATGAGGAAGCAATAAAAAGATTAAGAACTCAATTATTAGATGCTAATAATTTTTATCAAACTAATATTGTTTCATTTCAAACTGCTTTAGCTAATAGATTTGCAAACGCATTTGATAAAAATTTATTTAGTGAAAAACAATTAGCAGGTTTTTTTGAATCAGGAAGAATAAATAAAGATCAATTAGCTCAAATGATTTCAAAAAACGTATTTCAATCAGGAGCTGGGAGACAGAGTTTTGATGCTATAACTGATTTACAAAAATTAGTAGAAGCTGATGTTTATAAATTTAATCCTAAAACACAAGGTTTTGAATTTGTTAAAAAAGGAACTAAAGCAGGTAATGATTCATTAAGAAGATTGTTCAGTTCTTATCTTGCAGATTCATATCAAAAATCATTTAAGGTAGCGCAAGGAGATAGTTTTATCGAACAAATGCTTGGTAAAGAAAAGCAAATGGAGTTGCAAAGACTTCCAGGTAGAACGTTAGATCAGATAAAACAAGGTGCAGATATTGGTCAAGACTTTGCATATTATGGTAATTTAAAATTTGATCCTGATGAATTTAGAAAATTAGTATTTCCTACTAATGAATACAAAAATAAAATTAATATGATTTTTGGAGAACAAGCAGGAAAAAAAATGACTAACAAAATTGATGAGTTATTAACTTACGTTGACGCACTAAATAGTTATGATATTCCAAATGCATCTACGTTTTTAGCAAGAAGACTTGTATTAACAGGGCCTGGTTCTATTGGTGCGGCAGGAGCTATGTATGGCATGGGTTTACCTGGTACAGCTTTAATGTTGTTTTTAGGTAACAGAGCCAATAGAATTTTATCATCACCTAAAGTAATGGATAAGGTAGGCTCAACATTTAAAACATATTTACAATTATTAGATGAAGGTAAAATACCTAGTGTTGGATTACCTTTAATGAACAGAGCTATTATTGATATGATTTCAACTTTTGGTAATGAGTATCCTAATGATCCTATTGCTTATGGTGGAGATGACGTAGGAACTCAAAAATTATTAGAAAGACTAATTAACATGCAATATGATTCGGCTCCGCCAAAAGATTTAAACATGAATAAAGAAGACTACGAAAGGTTATTTCCTGAAGTACCAGAAAAAGATTTAGCAAGAGTATTACCTCCACCAGAAATGGAGGACGTTGTTTCAATTATAGGTGGTGCACCTGTAAATGAAAATGAAGCACAAATTATGGCTCAAGGACTTGAGACCATGGACGAAGGCCCACTAACAGCAGCATTACCTAAATTACCAGGATTACCTGTAGCTCAACAAGCACCGCAAATGACAGCGCAAATAGCACCCCAAGACTATCAAGCAGCATTTCCTAGAGATGAATTAGGTCAATTGATTGCAACTAGAAGGGGACAGAATGCCTAAAAAATCTGCACTACAAAAAATAGAACATCATGAAAAAATTTGTAGGTATATGCAGAAACAAACATTTGAAAGAATAGATAGAATGGAAGCTAGAATTGCTAGAATGGAAAAGTTTATTATTTGTGGTATGGGTGCAATTCTTTTAGCTGTACTTTCAAACCATATGTAGTATATCTACTGTGTGCTTACAAAAAAATACGACTACGAACATTACGATAGAGAAACTAAAAAGACAGGACGCTCTTATTTAGTTGGTGAAAAAAAATTACCTTCAGTTACAACAATTTTAGATAAAACCAAAGACAAAGAATGGTTAAAAAAATGGCAAGAAAAAATTGGTATTGAAGAAGCAGAGCGAATAAAAAACGAAGCATCTTTAATTGGTACTGAGATGCATAAATATTTAGAATACTATGTTGAAGGAAAGAGATACGAATCATTATCTCCTCAAGGACAACAAGCTAGATTAATGGCATTAGAGATAGTTAAACATGGTTTCAAACCTATCACAGAAGTGTGGGGGTCTGAAATATCTTTAAGACATACTGATAAGTATGCAGGTGCAACTGACCTTGTTGCAGTTTATAATGGTAAACCTGTTATCGTCGACTTTAAACAAAGTAACAAACCTGCTCAAGAACACTATTCTAAAGTACAAGATTACTATACGCAGTTAGCAGCATATGGAGAAGCACACTCAGAACACTACGGACCAATCGAAGGCGGTGTAGTTTTGATGTGTACTAGAGGATTATTATTTCAAAAGTTTGAAGTATTTGGAGATAGATATGAACAAGCTAAAAAAGATTGGTGGAAAAAATATGATGACTATCTTGCTATAACCAAGTCCGAACAACTTCACCAAGAGTCTGAGCAGAAAGACGAAACTTCGACTTTAGAGAAAGAACAATCTTCTCATCAACAGTCCCCTCAGTAATTAAATCTACATAAGTAACTTTTTGAGTCTGACCTATACGATGTGCTCGTTCTTCAGATTGCAATCTATGTTCAGCATCAAAGCTGTTAGAATAATATATGACTAATGTTGCAGCTGTAAGAGTTAAACCATAACCACCTGTAGATGGATTGGCTACAAAGAATCTACATTTAGGATCGTTTTGAAATAGTTTAATAGCCTTAGATCTATCTTCACTACTAACGGCACCATAAAAATTGACCACGGACTCAGGCCCATATTTTTGTCTAAGCTCTGAAGTAATATCTTCTATGTTGTGCACCCAGTTAGCCCAAATAATTGTTTTAGCATCTGATTCATCTAATATTTCAAACAAAGTCTTCATCTTATTGTTTTCTAATTTTTTAATAATAGAAGATTCACCTTTAAAAAAACCAGCAGTAATTTGATGTAGTCTTATTATTTCAGTCATTGCATTATTAACAGTCATATAATCACCTTGTAGATTAGTATGTGCTTGTTGTTTTAATTCATTGTATAAAATTCTTTGCTCATCTGTTAAATGAACTACACGTTTTTGATACAATTTAGGAGGTAAATCTAAACATTCGTCTTTACGTACTCTAAATGAAAATTGTTTTATTTTATTTTCTAACTCTTCAAGATTTTTAAAACCCACTGGTATGGCTATTTGTTTATCTCCATATGAATGCATCATTTCAAAAATACAATATCTATTTTTAAATGCAGTAAATGTAGGGAAATTTAAAAGCTTAGGATCTAAAAATTCACATTGGCTATAAATATCAATTGGTGATTTAGTAATTGGTGTACCCGTTAGTATACGTCTATATTTAGCAAGTGGTCTAATCTTAATAAGATTCTTAGTCCTCATAGCTTTGATATTTTTAATTGTAGACGATTCGTCTATACCAACTAACGCATCATGTTTATGTAAAAAATCACAAGCAATATTATATCCTTTTTTAGTTGAGAAGGCTTCTACGTTCATAACTAATATTTTACATTTTTGAGAAGGTGTTTGAATAAATTTTTTTACTGTTTTTTCTAACGTAGGTTTCCATAAACAAACTTCATGAGGTATGTTAATATGTTTTGGAATCTCATCATTAACCCAAATAGTATAGACAGATTTAGTAGCTATTATAAGAGCACTATCTATATCTTGTGTTGTGTATAAAACTCCTATGTTATCAATAAGTACTTTTGTTTTACCTGTACCCATCTCCATAAATAAAGCGTACGACTCTTTATTCCAACAAGCCTCTAATGCTTTACGTTGGTGATCAAACGGTTCAGTCTTAAATTTATACTTAGCTACCACAAAAAAGTTTTTAATTTACTTGACAAAGAAAATCAATAGTTTAATTACAAATCAAAGGAGAAAAAATGGTAGATCCTATAATAAAAGCACTTGAAAAAGTGGATAAAGAAAAAACATCAACACTTGTTGATATGGCTAGAAACTTAGTTGATACTAAGAAGGCTATAGAAGAATCTGAAAAGAAAACAAAGGAATTGAAAGAAAAAGCTAGACTTTTATCTGAAGAACAAATTCCTAATTTTCTTCAAGAAATGGGTGTAGATGCTATAAAAACTCCCTTTGGTACTATTGGATATGATCTGAAGTATAGAGGGCATATTTCTAAGGCTAATCAATCACAAGCTCATGATTGGTTAAGAAAAGAAGGCCATGGAGATATTATCAAAACTGAAGTGTCAGCTAGTTTTGGAATGGGCGAGACTGACAAAGCGCAAAACATGTTAGCGTCTTTGCGTGATAATGGTATGAATCCAAACTTTAAAGAAGGCGTTCATCACTCAACTCTATCATCTTGGATAAAAGATATGACCGAGAAAGGTAGAGATATACCTGATGAAATGTTTGGAGTTTATATAGCTAACACAACAACTATAAAATAAGGAAACGTATGTCACAAGTACAAAAGAAGTCCAGTAAGGCTGAAGTAATACAGAAGCCTAACTTCTCTGTAGCTACAAACTACTTAGATGAGTTTGGAGGTGCTGGATTGGAAAATATTACCTCCGATAATATGTCGATGCCTTTTATCAAATTGATATCTGATGCATCGCCAGAACGTAAAAAGATGAATGAGAAATACATTGAAGGTGCTGATACAGGAATGATCGCAAATACAATTACAAAAAAATTGTATGATGGTTCTAAAGGTATCTTATGTGTTCCTTGTTTTTATAAATTTGAATATGTGGAATGGCAGCAAAGGGGTCAAGGTCAAACGGCTCCTGTAACAAGCTATCCTGCTGATTCTGATATTTTATCAAAGACAACTAGAAGTATGGATAACAGAGATGTATTGCCTAGCGGTAACTATATTGAAGGGACCAACTATCATTTTGTTTTGGTATTAAATGAGGATGGCACACCAGATACAACTGGGCTTATTACAATGTCAAGAACACAATCAAAGAAATCTAGAAAATGGAATTCTATGATGAAAGCTATGCCAAAAATTAAAAATTCGAAAGGGGACTTATTAAGTCAACCATCATTTTTTAATTCTTATAGACTTTCAACAACTCAAGAAACCAATTCAAAAGGTTCTTGGACTAGTTGGATAATCAATCATGCGGGTAGGGTTGAAAATGAATTAGTACTACAAACTGCGTCGGAGTTTTATAAAACTTGCGCAAAAGGTGTAGTGGTAAAACATGAAGAAGAAAACGATCTTACTATGCAGGGAAATACAAACCAGCCATTTTAATGCTGGACAAGTTCATAGAGGTCTTTCAAGGTCTTGATAGTGCTTATGGTGAGTACTTTCTTGAAGGTTTGAAAGATAATAGAACTGGAAAAGAAAAGGGGCGCGCTACAACTAAGCGGGCCCCTGTCACAAAAGAATTATTTCAACAACATTTAAACGGACAGATTAATTTAGGTGTCATACCTATACGAGAAGACAACACCTGTTTTTGGGGTTGTATTGATGTAGACAAGTATGACCAGGATTTTAGACAATTATTAGTAAAAATAAGGGAAAGAAACTATCCTATGGTGCCATATCGCTCCAAATCAGGCGGTATACACCTATTCTTGCATGTTTTGACCCCAATCCCTGCATCTGACATGATCGAAAAATTAGGGCTATTAGCGACCGATCTAGGGCTATCTAACTGTGAAATCTTTCCAAAACAACGTCAAATCAAAGTTCATAAGAATGACTTAGGAAATTGGTTAAATATACCCTATCAACAGGCCGTAAGGACTACTCGATACGCGCTCAACGACAACGGAACAGGGATCACGATTAGTGATTGGTTTGAGTGGATACAACAGTATCGTCTAACAACAGAACAATTCCATGCAATTCAAGTGCAGGATCAACATATTGCGGAAGAAGGCTTTGACCAGTACCCGCCGTGTCTTCAAGCCTTAATTCGTAATGGTTGTGAAGGTGGTTATCGTAATAATGCTTTAACTGCCTTTGCAACCTTAGCGAAAAAGAAAAGTCCAGACGGTTGGCAAAAAGAAGTGTGGGATAGAAACGAAGAGTTTAATGAACCTTTACCAAAACATGAAGTGCAAGGACTCATAAAACAATATGAGAAAAAAGACTACGCATACAAATGTTCTGATTTACCTATGAAGAATCATTGTAATGCAGAATTATGTAAAACTTTAAAACATGGAATTGATACAGCTTCGTATGTACCCAAGGTAGATTCTTTTCAAAGATTAAAAACAAATCCTCCAATTTATTATCTTACGATTGAAAAGAAAACTATAGAACTAACAGGTAAACAATGTAACCAACAACAACTGTTTGCAGAATCTTTATTTGATCAAGCAGATATTGTTTGGCAAAAACTAAAAGATAGAGATTTTAGACAATTCTTGATTACTCTTAAAACTATGCAACAAGATATAGAAGGCTATGATGAAGAGGCAGAAGCACAAGAAGAGTTTAAAGATATGATGATACAGTTTACTCAAGAGACACAACAAGCAGAAAACTCATCGCAAGTTGAGGCGGACATGTGGTATCTGTTTGATGATAAAATAGTATTTAAATATAAAACATTCGAACGATTTATAAAAAAATCAAACAAAGCTATTAAAAAATTTGAATTAATTAACTTTCTTAAAAAGAATGGCGCAATCAAAAAAGATTATTTTGATAAAATTAAAATTAAAAATATCTGGTATTGTCCAAAATTTATAGAACCAGTTATTGAGAGATCTACAAATATATTTAAAAAGGATAAGAAAGCAGAATTTGATGAACCAGTTAGCAAATAAAACTGTAAAGATATACGGTCCACCTGGGACAGGTAAGACTACAACTCTTTTAAATAAATTAGATAAACTGTTTGCAAGAGGTATAATGCCCTCAGATGTTGCTTACTTATCTTTTACAAACAAAGCAGTAAATGAGGCAAAGAGTAGAGCTGAAAAACAATTTAAAAAACTAAACGATGAGGATCTTAAAAACTTTAGAACCATACATAGTTTTTGTAGACAAAACTTTAAAACAAAACCTGTCATAGACCCTGAAATAGATATGGTTGAGTTTGCACAAGTATTGGGATTACCTAAATTACAATTTGAAAAGTATAATGGCCAACGTGTTTGGAATGATTGGTCTTTAAGAGTGTATGATAAGGCAAGAAATATGCTTAAACATCCAGACGATGCCTACAAAGAAGAAAAAATGAAACGTGTAGTATTTGCAAAGTACAAATTAATTATAGAAGCTTATCAAGAATTTAAAGAAGACCATAGGGTAGATTTCACAGATATGATTGAGGAATACATAGAAAACGGTGTACCGCCTAGACTTAAAGTTTTAATTGTAGATGAAGCTCAAGACTTAACACCATTACAATGGAAATTAATTTATAAGTTAGCTGCATTTAGTAAAAAAATATTTTTAGCAGGAGACGATGACCAGGCGATCTATGAATGGAATGGTGCGGATGTAGAAGAGTTTAATGAATTTCCAGGTAGAGATTACATACTGAGAAAATCATACAGGATTCCTTCAGACATACACGATTACTCTCAATACATTGCGAGTTACATTCATGGTAGAAAACGTAAAGAATTTATACCTCAAGAAAATGTGGGTAGTATAAATACTTATAATAGATTGAAAGACATACCCTTCAGCGAACACGGATCATGGATCATGTTAGGTAGAACTAATGACATAGTAGATGAACTAAGAATGAAAGCAAGAGAAATGGGATTATTCTTTCAAGACTCAAAAGGTAGAAAATCATTTGATCTTAACAAATGGAAAGCAATACAAATTTGGTTACGTTTAATGAAAGGAGAAAGTATAGATAGAGAAGAAGTTCAAATTATATACACCTTTATAAATGAAATAGGATTTGGTTGGCGAAACATAGAATCAAAACGATGGTACAACATACATAATAGCCAAGAATTAAATTATGATTATTTAAATGTTTGGTGTGGCCTGGGATCATTAAAAAAACCATGGACAGATGTATTTAATAGAAATTTCCCAGAAAAAGAAAAGTTTTATTTTGAAAAACTTATTGATTCTGGCATAGATATTGTTAAAAATTCAGAGATGATAATTGATACGATACATTCGATCAAGGGTGGTGAAGCTGATAACGTAGTTATTTATGAAAAAACTAATTGGATTGCTTCAATACAAAATAAAATTGGTTTAGATAGAAGTTCAGAATATAGGGTATGGTATGTGGGTGTGACTAGAGCAAAACAAAATATTCATATATTAAGAAGTGTTAGTGAGTATTTTTTTCCACTATCTAGAATGTTAAATGAAGTAAGGAGAGTTAAACATGTCAGCTGATTTAAGAATATTATCATTAGGTGCAGGAGTACAAAGTTCAACCCTTGCATTAATGATTGAAAAGGGTGAGATACCAATGGTAGATTATGCTTTATTTTCGGACACGGGTTCGGAGCCTGCGAAAGTATATGAGTGGTTAGAGTGGTTGACTAAACAACTGTCTTATCCTGTTAATATAGTATCTGCTGGGTCATTAAAAGAAGGTATGGTCAAGTCAAATGAAGGAACATATGTAAGAGGGTCTACAGTACCAATGTATGTAAGACACAAGATAACTGGTAAAAAAGGTATATTAAGGCGTATGTGTACCGCAACATATAAAATAGAACCAGTCACAAAAGAAATACGAAGATTACTTGGAGTAGGGTATAAACAAAGAGTTCCAAAAGATAAAAAAGTTCAACAAATATTTGGAATATCAAACGATGAATCTATTAGAATGAGAGTATCTCAATATCATTATATAGATTTTGAATATCCGTTAATTGATAAAAGAATGTCTAGAGCTGATTGTTTTAAATGGATGAAAGCTAATAACTTTCCCGAACCACCAAGATCTGCATGTACGTTTTGTCCATACCACTCTGATGCAGAATGGTTAAGAATTAAAACAGAAACACCCGATGAATTTGAAGAGGTGGTACAGTTAGATAAAAAACTTAGAACAGGTTTTAAAGGATGTAAGCCTGAAGAAAATGATTATTTTTTACATAGATCTGGTAAACCTTTATCTGAAGTTGATTTTAAAAAGAAAGATGATAAACAAGGAGACTTGTTAGAAGGTTTTGACGGGGAGTGCGAAGGAATGTGTGGAGTGTAATGTTTAGAAAATTAATATTAGATGCATTAGAAGATAAATATAATTCACAAATTAGTGAAGCGGAGGCAACTTTAAAAATTTATTTAGAAAATCCTGTAGCAATTGGTGAACATCCTCAACATGTAGATGAGGCTGATAAATTAATAGAAAAAATTGCGACTGCTGAAGAGAAGTTAGAAATATTGAGGGCTTTTAGATTATGATAGATGATAACGATTTTAAAGAAGCTTTTCCTTTAGATCACCAGGAGGGTGGTGAGCATTATAAACAATTACCTATTCAACCTTTTACATATTGTAGAAAAAACAAATTAAACACAACGCAGTCTAATATTATCAAGTATGCATCTAGATTATATACAAAGGGAGATCCAATAGAACAATTGAATAAAATAATTCATTACTGCCAGCTTGAAAAAGATTTTATAAGAAATGACAAAAGTAATAAAAAAACAAATAGAAATAAAAAAACATAAATTTACTTTAGAAGTATATCCTCATTTGGAGGGGACTAAAGATGTTACTTGGGAAGTCTTTCCTGTAAATTATAATGCAGCACTTTATGCATTTAGTAACAAAGATCAATTGAACAAACATATAGAGGACAAATATATTTATGAGCCAACAAATAAACTTAGCGTACCAAGAAAGTTCAGACTGGAAAACACCAACTAGTTTTCCTGATCTTAAAACAGCTAAAGAAATAGCTATTGACTTAGAAACTAGAGATCCAAACATTAAGAATAAGGGCCCTGGTTGGCCTACAATGGATGGTAATATTGTTGGAGTTGCTGTAGCTGCAGATGGTTTTGTGGGATACTACCCAATTGCTCATGAAAATGGATCTAATATGGATCTAAAAATGGTGCTTGATTGGATACAAGATGTAGTGTCAGGGCCTGGAGATAAAATATTTCATAATGCACCGTACGATGTAGGATGGCTCAGGGCTCACGGCATACGGATCAAGAACGGTAGAATTATAGACACAATGATTGCTGCTGCTTTAGTAGATGAAAATAGATTTTCTTATTCATTAAATGCTTTAGGTTTTGATTTACTAGGAGAAACAAAATCAGAATTAGAGTTGAGGCAAGCTGCTGATGATTGGGGAGTAAATGCAAAAGGCGAATTGTATAAACTACCTGCTAAATTTGTAGGTGCTTATGCTGAACAGGATGCATCCTTAACATTAAAACTTTGGCAATATCTAAAAACAGAAATAATGAAACAATCTCTTACAGATATATTTAACACTGAAACACAATTACTACCAATTCTAATTGAGATGAGGGCGGTGGGTGTAAGAGTAAATTTAGAGGAAGCTGAAAAATTAAAAAAAGAATTTGTTACTAAAGAAGATAAAATACTTTTAAAGATTAAAAAAGAAGCAGGAGTAAATGTAGATATATTTGCTGCAAGATCTATTGCAAAAGCTTTTGACAAATTAAAAATAAAATATCCTTTAACTGAAAAAAGTAAAGAACCAAGCTTTACAGCTAATTGGTTACTTAACTGTGAATTTCCAATTGCAAAATTAATAAGAGAGGCAAGAGAAGTTCATAAGTTTCATGCAACATTTATTGATTCTATTTTAAAATTCCAACACAATGGAAGAATACATGCTGAAATACATCAACTAAGAGGTGATGGAGGCGGTACAGTGTCAGGAAGACTGAGCTATTCTAACCCAAATCTACAACAAGTACCCGCCAGAAATAAGGAATTAGGGACAAAGATTAGGTCTTTATTTAAACCTGAATCTGGGTTACAATGGGGTTCGTTTGATTATAGTCAACAGGAGCCCAGACTTGTAGTTCATTATGCATCTTCAATTGGATTCCCAGGATCAGACAAACTAGTAGAGGCTTATGAAAAAGAAAACGCAGACTTCCACCAAACAGTTGCAGAAATGGCAGGAATCCCCCGATCCCAAGCAAAGACAATTAACTTGGGAATCTTTTACGGTATGGGCGCGAGAAAACTTTCCAATGAGTTGGGAATCGAAACCAACGAAGCCAAGTTACTTTTACAAGAATATAATCAGAGAGTTCCATTTGTTAAACAACTAGCTAACCGATGTATGGAATCTGCTGAGAAGTACGGATCTATACGGACCATACGTGGTCGTAAGTGTAGATTTGATAAGTGGGAACCAATGGCCTGGGGTTTGTTTAAATCAGAGACCTATGAATCTGCAATAGAAAAATACGGAAAGAATAATATTAAACGAGCAGGTACTTACAAATCATTGAACAGATTAATTCAAGGATCAGCTGCAGACCAAGTTAAAGTGGCTATGATTGAATGTTACAAAGCTGGATATCTACCTCTAATTCAAATACATGATGAATTATGTTTTAACGTTAGACCTGCAAAAGATGCAGATGAAATAAAAAAGATAATGGAAGATTGTATAAGTGAACTTAAAGTTCCCTCTTTAGTCGATGTTGCAATTGGTAAAGACTGGGGATCGGCTCAAGATTAAAAAAAGGGCAGAAAACCCTTGTATCAAATTAATGATTTTGTAAAAAATGTTAGTAAAGACTAAGTATCTGTTTTGTCTTCGTCTTTATCTACATCTAAAAGACCAGCTCTAGCGTCAATCTCACTTTGCTCATTAATCTTGACTCTAATATTTTTGATCTTTATGTCTATCCACTTCATGTCAGTAGTCACTCTACCCTGAGCTAACGCTTTGTTGGCCCATTGTGACTCCAACTGTAGTTTCTCCGATATTAACTTTTGTAACATCGTTGACCTCCTCTAAAGTAACAAAACAACAATTTGGATCACAGAATCCTTCATCTTTAGGTTTTATTTGGCCTTCAAAACCTTGTTTAAAGAACTCAACCAATGCTCCAAAATCGTCATCAGCTTTAACTTCCGCATCGTAATAATTACTTTTATAACGAACTTGTATACGATACGTCTTCATGTATGTAGATTAATGAAAATGGGAGGAAAAGTCAAGTGTTATGCAGGATCACCCTTTTTATCAGCACTTGGTACTGCTCTGCATTCAAATTTAACAACTATTTTGTTGTTTTCTACGTATTCTTTATCAAATTCTTCAGTTTCTTCTAATGATCTAAACGCATTATGAGCAACTCTGTAACCCATTTCAACACAATCTGAATGACTGTTAAAAGTGTATCCTGGTATAAAATTACTTGGACAATCGTTTGATACCATGCTGCACATATATAAAACTAAAATATATTTCATAAAGCTACCATACGAGTTATTTTATTACTTGACAATCGTCATGTCAACACTATATTCATGGGACATGAAGAAATTGGTAGCTGAACAAACAACTATAGATACGGAAGTAAAAACCACCGACCAAGGATCAAGGTTAGATCTTAATGATGGTAATATCGAACGTTTCTCAGTTGAAATAGATAGGGATTCAAAACAAATAAAATTATTTGTTGGAACTAAAACAAATGATGTCATAACTATGGACGATCACACACGGTTAGAAAGAATCTTTAACACTTTGCTTAGTACCGTAAAGCAGAAGATAACTTTTTGGAAAGTAAATTAAATGAATGTATATAGTTGGAAAGAACTAAATCTAAAAGTTGATAGTCTTATTAAATCTGTGAAAGAATCAGAATTTAAAGATAAGGCGTTCATTGATATTATTGCTGGGCGTATAGCAGATATTACGTTAGTGCTTGGCGAAACTGGATATAATTTATTTGATAAGACAATTGCCAAAAGGATGATTGATGCAGAAATTGAGAAATGATGAAGATATTATTAATTTTAGTCGTTATGTTTGTTTTGCTATGGCTATCTTTTCCGCGCACGATTTCAATCTTGGTTCTAGCTCTATTGATAGGACTGACATGAGTTTAGGTAAAGGTATAGATCTTAATCACCCTGTCATAAAATGGGTAAAAATGTTAATGGAAAATTATGACATTGGAGATTTAATAGACGAACATATTGTAGGTGAAGACCCACCACTTAACGATGCAGAATGTCAAAAAAGATTAAAACAGTTTTTTGAAGCTTTTGAAAAAAAGACTGGGTACACACCAGAAAAAGCCATTAGAGATATACGTGGTTTTATGAATTAACAAGGAGAAAACAATGACAAAAGAAAATAAACCAAGATCAGAAACAAAAAAGGTAGTAATTCAATTAGAAGATTGGATTGATAACGTAGAAGCTTGGGAAGAAAACATCTATGCATTCATGGTGTATGGAAAAGATCTTCTAAAGTTTATGGTAGAGCAGCATCCTGAAACTAAAAAGGCATTTATGGAGGCACGAAAAACACCGAAAGGTAAAATGGAAAGGTCTCCAGACTATCCTTGTATGGTTAGTTTTACTGATGGTGAATATTTTGATCAACAAATTGAAACAGGGAAAAGACAAGCTGAGATTAAAGCTTTAACAGAACTTAAAAATGGTTGATCAAACTTTAGACGAGGTAAGGGCGGTGCAGGAGGCCAACAAAGGCCGACGGCACCAGGAGATTAAAAATGCCTACAAAAGAAAAATAACTAACTTCACTAAAGATTGTTCTGTTCAAAGTTTAGAAAAAATAGTAACACTAATTGAGAAAGAAGAGGAAAAATTATGAACGTGATGAGACATAAATCAGTTGCGGTACGCAAACCAGACTACGATGTTTTAAAAGGATTATGTGGCAAGGAACACAGAGGGCCTAGCCAGTACATATCGTTATTGATTAAAAAAGAAGTTGAACGACGGGCGAAGGATCGTAAAATGACTCCAGAAGCTTATGTTAAAAAGATATTAGTCGATAAAAAATAGCACTTGTATTGATATACAATTAAGAGTATAAGCGAGATAGTTGACGTACAACTATAAAAACGAATCATTTTATATTTACATTTTTCATTTTAATAACAATAATTTAGGAGTATTTGTGGCTGAACTAGACAACGCAATAAAACTAATCGCTTCTCGTACTAATCGTGAAGAGTTTAAAAAAATTAAATCTGTTATGTACGGATTATTTTGTGGAGCTAGTTTTGGATTTGATGATAGTGGCATGGCCTTCAGAGTCCACCTTGATCAGATTCGTAATAAAACAGATAAGGAGAAACTTAATGCGAGAGTATTACGCGTAGTTAAGTGACTTAAATGAGGGCTGGGTGATCTCTTTTGTCATCTACAGAGCTACCATTCTGGCCCAGTCCTCGTTTAATTCATTACCATGTTAATCGAGGAGCTAAAAACAGGATATGAGTCTAAAAAAATATTACCAGAACAGAAATTATGGAGGGCTGTTCTCCAACGCGCTTTTGAAGATGTTATATATCCTGGTTTGGAAAGACCGTTGGTGGTACAGAAGTATAAGGCACACGGTTGGTTCTCTGATGGGGGCGACGATTTTAATACTGTGTGTTCTTTGGCTGGGTTTGATTACACTTACGTATACGACACTTATCAACGAATGGTAGATAATGAACAGGTCTACTTCTCAAAAGATCAGATCAAATACATTAATTGGCGAAAAGAATATAATAGAAAAAGAAAAATACGACTTTGAATTAAAATATAGAATAGTTAGACGGTCCGCTAAAGAATGTAGTAAATGCGGTAAAACACAAAATTTACAAGAATTTTATTTTAAGGCTGGGAAACGAAGACTCCAGGCAGAATGCAGGACGTGTTTAAATACTAGTCGTATTAAAAAACACTCATCTAATCCAATTGAATATATTGACTATCTTACAAAAAATTTAAGAAATAATAGTATTCATAAAAAACGTAAAGAGTCTAAACTTCAACGTCATGAATATTTAGAGATATTTAAGTTGCAGCATGAAAGGTTCGGTGTCCGTTGTCCATACTCAGGCATAGAGATGACCTGGGAGCTTGGTTTAGGTAAGGCTAAAGAAACTAATATAAGTATTGATAGATTCGATTCTAAGAGGCCGTATGAGTGGGGAAACGTGGTGTTTTGCTGTTGGTTTGTAAACCGAATGAAATATGATTATACGGACTTAGAGTTCATTGGTGCGTGTGAGCATATTGCTAAAAATAAGGAAGGGTTTACTCAAGTGAGAAAGTATCTTAAAGAAAAGGCCCAGTGGGCGAAAAAAATCAACTAAAAAAACCACTGGGCCGAGAGGGAGTTATCGATACCCAGTTATGTTTTATTCATGTGCTACCTCCATGTCAACAATTTATCATGGATCACGGACGACGGCAAACAATATAACTTAGAACGATTCTAAATTATAGGATCTTATAAGGTACAGTAAGGTACGAACAGTTATGATGTGAAAAATAGTACCGAGTACACTGAAACCATGAAAATAGACTATTATCCTTATATATCAATGTTTATTCTTTCAGTGTAGTACCCTGAAAGTACACTGAATTTCAGTCTACTAAAGGTAACTCTACTGGTTAGCTGACCTTTTTTGTGGTAAGTATATATATTTAGATTATTATACCTATATAGATATTGAAAATTATGAATACTGTTGGAGCACTAAAGAAACGTTTAAAAGGAGCAGAGTTCTTAACACCGAAACAAAGAACATTTGCCGAGTATTTTGTATCTAGGTATCCAGACGTAACAAAAAAAGAAGCAGCTAAAGCTGCAGGGTACGCTGACAAAATTTGTGAGAAGACAGGTAGTTTATTAACTAATCCTGATAAGTATCCTCATGTGGTTGCTTACATTGAGAAGTTAAGAGATTCAGCCGCTAAGACTTATAAAGATCATTACAGGCATTTAAGAAGATTAGATGATTTATCAAAAATTGCAGAAGGTAAAGGACAGATAGCTGCTGCTATCAATGCAGAGTTTAGATTAGGTCAATCTGTTGGTTTATATGTTGACAAGAAAGAGATTAAAGTTCAAGACCTTTCAGCAATGTCAAAAGACGAATTAATAAAACAGATAAATGAGTTGCGTGATGAAATACCAAACAGCAAAGTCCTTGAAATCGAAGCCGAAGAAGGCGACGATTCGTTGGAAGACTGAGAAACAATTTTGGAACGCTTTTCATAAGCATCACAATTCTCATTTAATCTCAACTAATGTAGGAGTGGTAAGTGTCCATATTGAAAAAAAAGATAAGAGTTAATTACGAAGATGTTCAAATTGATCTTGTTTCACCTTCTAATGATAACGACAATCATTATTTTGGGGAGTATGATTCTGTAAAAAATGTTATTCAATTGGATAAGACTCAATCATCTAGATCACTTGCTAATTCACTTTTACATGAAGTATTACATTCAGTTATTTATCATACTGGTCTTAACTCAGACGGTAATTGTTTAGCTGCAGACAAAGATGAAGAGCTTGTAGTTAATAATTTAACTAATACTCTTTCCCAAATAATTAGAGATAATAAATGGTTCTTACCTTACATACAAAAGAATATAAATTCAGGAGACAAAACTAATGAAAAAACAGGAATCAAAATTATACGAAGAGCTAAGAAAAGCGTTACCAAACGTACACTTTCAAAGAATAGAAACAAACGTAGGACTAGGAGTTCCAGACGTTAATGGGTGCTCTAAAGGTATAGAGTTTTGGTTAGAGCTAAAGGTAAGTACTGGTACAGCCCTTCGGTTATCTAAGTTCCAAAAATCGTGGATTATCAGACGTGGTAGAGAAGGTGGAAGAGTATTTATCTTGCGAAAGGCCCTCCCGCAGAGAGCTTTGAAACTGTACCAGTGGACATCGGCCATGATCCATGAGCCATCAACCCCCGTCCCGTTTGCCATCTTCCATTATCCCGTTGACTACGGCCACCTTTTACAGACCATCCTGAAGAGTCCTTCACCTGCAGCGCGGACCGTGCAGCTGGATCCGTGATTTCCCATCTCCCAACTCCCACTTCCCACTGCAAATCCAACACTTTTTAACCATCGACCCCGAGCCCTTCAGGAGCTGGTACCGCGAAACCTGTGGTGAACTCCCATTTCCCATTGGTAATTCACACTTTTGTTGAGGAACGCAGGACTGCAGCATCAGGATGCGGACCCCGCAGCTGGATCTAGGTGAAGCTGGGAAAATAAATACTTGACATCAGCGTGGGATAATATATATACGCACATGGTAGCTCAATCATCTCAAACTTGTTAGCTCCTGTTTGTCCGTTGGGCTACCGTCATCGTGGGGTACTCGAGAAAAAGCTTACCACTGTAGTCAAAGACTAGTCGCTCGGTGTTTATTGCGAAACCTATGATACCCCATTTCCCATCTCCCACTTCCCACCGCAGAACCAAGAACTGTGGTTTGTAAACTAAGCATCAGGAGGAGCTGGTACCGCTCGCTGGTCCGTGCTTCAGTCAGAGCGATCGGTAGATTACCTACGCACACACACGCATGTGTGAAAAATTTTTTTTATTTTATGCATTGACTTCTAATGCTAAACATCCTATATACATGGGATAACCAAAGGAGAACAACGATGACAAAAGAAACACAAGAAGACAAAAACAATTTATTGTTTAGCTGTCCAGAGCATGGAAAAGAAGCATACTTCAGTATTAAAAAATTTGAAAAGCACCCGAGATGGGCGAAGTCTATGGTGTATGTCTGGTTCAAGGACGACGAACGTGGCGACGAGAAGATGTGGTGTAGAATCTTCAAAGGAGATCTGAAGAAAGGTATTGGGATTCTAGACAATCAACCATTTAACCAAATTCAATACAAGGTCGGTGATAAATTTAAATACCAAACAGATGTCAATGGCATTACGTGGAAGGTAGGAAAAGCATGAGCATTGAAAATTTTTTGTTGGAAGGAGAGAAGGCAGAGTCCTTCGTTATTGAAGATGTCGTAAAACATGGTTGCAGTGGCGGGATTATCCCGTCGCTGATTCCCTACGTTGCTACGGTGAAGTTTCATGATGAACATGAAACCTGGATCTGGCAGCAGCTGTACCAACACGCCAACAACGATGGTATGTCGACCCTGCAGTACATTTCCCGCTTGAATGGCGGAAAGCATGTGGGGTCAATGACTCAATTGAAAAACCTGCTGAGCTGGTGGGCGTGCGAGGTAGCTGCACAGTACATCCTGAACGAAAGAGAGGAGCAAGATGCGTGCACTGGTTAGGTATATTATTTGGTTTGTTTTTGATGCGATCGGAGTGGGGGCGCGTGTTCGTGGGCCTGGCTTTGGTAGCGATATTCATTTAGTTCCCACATCCCGTGCCAAGCCTCGAGACCTTAGATCTACAGATGAAGAGACTGGAGGCAGCTGGGTCCGCCGTACCGAGACTGATGTGGTTTCCCACATCCCGCTGAAAGAAAGGAGTTTTGCTATGTATGAAGAAGCTAATGCATCTGGTACGGTCCGCAGCTCAGGACAGGGGTATGGAACTAATGTTTTCCCATTTCCCATTTCCCACCGAAAAGCTGAGGTTGATGATGTGAAAGATAGACATCAGAAGCACGGCGGTACCGCAAAAATTCAGGTCTTGTTCTATTGGTCGTTGGTTGGTTGGCTATTATTCAATCTGTGAGGTTAAAATAAAAAATGAAATAAATGTAAAATAAAGCTTGTTATGGTCATGGGATAATGTAAGCTTTCATTGTTATAAATATAAACAATAGGAGTATATAATATGACAAAGACAAAAGAGAAAGCACCTAAGTTGCTTAACAGAAAACAAACACAGCTAATTATAAATGGTTGTGAGTTGTTAGATAACAAAGCACAATTAAGTAGTGATTGGAATAGAATTATAAAACCAGAAATGGTTTTATTATTTGAGGAAATGAACAATCTCTCATTAGTTGGTTTAGGAGTTGTTAAAAATAAAACTCACTATTCAATTAACAGAAATGTTAAAGAATATAATATGTTTGATAGTGAGAAATTTAAAAAACAATATCCAGACTTGTTCAAAAAGTTCAGTAAAAAGAACATAAGAACAAACTGGACTTACTCAATCAAAGAGGTATAATTCATTATGACAAAAGCACTAATAAAAATGAATGAGATTATATCTCAAGATAAGAACAATGATGAGATCGTTGCAGAGTTAAAACAATTCGTGGATATCTTAAAGAATAAAAAAGAAAGCACGATTGATTGGCAACTTGTTGCGGGATATCTTGATCAACAAGTCTTTGAATTCTTTTTAAGAAATCAGAATGATGAGAAGATCAAAGAGTTCGCAACAACTCTAGCAGGAAATCTTGCAGAGAAATTTGGCATGGTCAGAGATACAACGACTATGACACGACCTAATTAAACCTAATGCGTGGCGGATAAAACCGCCACGCTGTCCACCAGCAGTTCACCTGTCACCATCTCAGAATTAGTATCTCTTTTATCCTACATACTAGATTTAGCGATTTTTCCACACCCTACCCCCCAGATTTTGTGTATGTAACTTGACAAACAACATACGTGCAAAGTTAGACAGATATGATATAACCAAAATACTTATGGATTTAGATTTACTCCCAAAAGAGAAGTTAATTAAGGTAAAACAACTTCTAGATGCAAAAAAGATACTGAAAGCGAGAACAGAATTCCTTTACTTTGTTAAACAAGTATGGCCAGATTTTATATGTAGAGAAACAAATGAACCTTCTAAGTGGGGCCACCATCAAATAATTGCTGAAAAATTAACCCAGGTTGCTGAAGGCAAGATAAAGAGACTCATTATCAACATGCCACCTAGACATACTAAATCTGAATTTGCATCTTTTTTGTTTCCTTCTTGGATAATGGGACTCCGACCCAAAGCCAAAATTATGCAAGTTTCTCACAATGCCGAACTCTCACAAAGGTTTGGTAGAAAAGTAAGAAACTTAGTTGACAGTACCGAATATAAAAAAATTTTTAATAATATGGGACTCCAACAGGATAGCAAAGCCGCAGGTCGTTGGGAAACTTCTGATGGAGGTGAATATTTTGCAGCGGGGGTCGGTGGTGCCATAACGGGTAGGGGTGCTGATGTATTAATTATTGATGACCCTCACACTGAACAAAACGTCATGTCTGATTCTGCTATGGAGAAAACCTATGATTGGTATGTATCAGGCCCACGTCAACGTTTACAACCTGGTGGGTCGATCGTGGTTGTAATGACTAGATGGGCTACAGATGATTTGACAGGAAGACTTTTAAAATCACAATCTAACACGGGTGCTGATAAGTGGGAGGTGGTCGAGTTCCCAGCAATCCTGGACGACGGAGAACCTGTATGGCCAGAGTATTGGAAGAAAGAAGAATTAGAATCTGTAAAAGCATCTATACCTCCTCAACGTTGGAATGCACAATATATGCAGAACCCAACTTCAGAAGAAGGAGCCATCATCAAACGTGAATACTGGCGACCATGGTCGGGAGGCATGCCAGAATTAGAATTTGTTATTCAATCCCTTGATACTGCTTTTTCAAAAAAAGAAACTGCAGACTATAGTGCAATAACTACTTGGGGTGTGTTTAGACCGTCAGAGGATTCTCCACCATGTTTAATGTTACTTGATGCTATGAAAGGTCGTTGGGACTTTCCAGAACTAAAAGCAGTTGCAACAGAAGAATATACATATTGGAAACCAGAAGCTTGTATCATTGAGGCAAAGGCCAGTGGACTACCGCTCATTCAAGAATTACGTAGAACTGGAATACCTGTACAAGAATTTGTCCCTGGTCGGGGAAAGGATAAAGTTTCACGTGTAAATGCAGTGTCTCCTGTCTTTTCATCAGGAATGGTTTTTTACCCTGAAGGCAAGCAATTTGCACATGAAGTAATTGAAGAATGCGCAGCATTTCCTCACGGGGATAATGACGACCTCGTGGACAGTACCACACAAGCTGTGTTAAGATACAGAGAAGGTAATTTTATTTCAGCTGATTTTGACTATGATCCTACGGACGAAGTAAGAATGCCAAAAGAATATAAATATTATACGTAGAAACCATGGCTGATGATAACAGAGTAATATTAGATTATGATGAAGTAGCTGATCTAGATGATGCAAAACTAGAGGCAGCCAAAAAGAAATTTCAAGAAATAGCATATCCATTAGTAAGAGATGTAACGCCCGTGGTCGGTGAAGCACAGTCCTATAAGTATGCAATGCAAGATGCTCAGACTTTAGCAAAAGCTGCAAGAAGTGAACCAGGCTATGATGATATGACTCCAATTGAAGCGTTGGGGTATGTAGGTCTAACTGCACTTGGAGTAGCGGGTATGACACCATTAATAGGGCCTGCATTTAAAAGTGCAGCTAAAGGTATTCGTTCATTGATGCCGAACCGTGGAACACGGCAATCAGCAGGTCAAACACTTCCAGGAGCTCGAGCAAACGAATTTGATAGAATGGATCTTGATACTCCAATGAATGATGATCTAAGAGCATCTATTCAAAACGACCCTAGGTTTGATATTTTTGTAAATGGGTTACCTGATTACAGAAGAACTCCTGAATCTTTGGAAGCAAATATGGTTGAGTACAGAAACATATACAGAAACGATCCTGCAAGAATGGCACAATTTAATGAAGACTATTCTCTTAGAGGAAGCACAAAAAGTTTAACTGAAGAAGCGGCTCAAGCAGATAAAAACCAAGTAGATTTTGATGCAAAAGTTATAGGTAATTCATCAAAAGCATTAACAATACCAAAAGAACCTTTAACGTTTGGTAAAGGGTTAAGACAAAATAAAAATGATACGGTGAAAGAATATTTAGGTTCTTCAGCTTGGGACGAAGTAAATAGATCTGGTAATGCAATGGGTACACCGCAAGAGTGGTTAGGATTTTTAAAAGGGCTAAGACAAAAAGGAATAAAAGCAGAAGAGTTATCAGACTCAGGATTATTGATGTTTGGTAAAGGTGGTGAACCTGTAGGCGGAGATATATTTAATTTAGCAAAAGACAATGCCAAACTTAAAATAAGTAAATCAGAAATTTTAGCAGCATTAGAATCTAATCCGACATTTAGAATGAAAACAAAAGATTACAGATATCCAATCAATACAGATGAAGTATTAAATGTATATCCTAATTTTGCAAAACTAAGTAGAGAAGTCGAATCAATGATTTTAAAAAACACAACTGATATATCAGATGTAAGTGCGCCTACAAGATCAGAGTTTAGTAAAATTACAGATAGCTTAAATAATGATAGAATCACCTTTAATGATTTAGCAGGTTCTCTTTCGGCTAAACCTAATAATTTATCTTCACTTGAAGCGACCAAAGTAAGATTAACAAATTCATTAAATAATTTTAAAGACAATGATAAAATACTGGTACGAGCTTTAATAGATGAATATGATAAAGCTATTGGTATTGCATCAAGAGCAACGGAAGCCACTTCAATGCCAAGACATAAAGGGACTTTCCCAGGTGGCGGAACTGATTATAGAGAAAAGGTAACTTATTTAAATGAAGCTATACCAGGTAACTCTGTAGGTATGAGAATAGATAGCTCACACTTTAATGAACCTAATGCAGTGACATTTGTAAGATACGATACTAGAGGTGTAGACAATTATGGGGACACCTATTTTATGGTTGAGTTACAATCAGACCCTCATCAAAGCATAACTAAATCTGCATCAAGTCATTATAAAAAATTTAAAAAAGGTGAATATGAATTTAGTCCTGTAGACATGGTTAGAAAAAATCCAAATAGCAAAGCAATTAGAACAAGAGTTATAAAAAGAGAAATTGATGATCTTTTAACTAGACAAAATGAAATACAAAAAAATGCAATGGAAAGACCTCTAGCACCACCAGAGATAGACGAATTAGATTCAATAATGAAAAGTATTAAAACTAAAGAAAGAGATTTAAATAGAATGCCTGCTACACTAGGAGAAGCATCCTCTACTCAAACTTACCGAGGATCTACTTATGATATAGATAATAAAAGTTATGATTTTTTTCCAATGGGTAATGAATCTACTTGGGTCAAAGCAAATATTAAAGGTTTAATTAATGACGCAAGAAAAAATAATAAAAGATACATTGCACTTGCACCAGCAGACTTCTTTCAATTAACTATAAATAATAAAGCAAAGATAGAACAGTTTTATGGTTTGGGAAATAAAAGACTAAGTGATGAATTTATAAACGTTGATTCAATGAAAAATTTTAATAACGCTGATGGCAGTGGATTTGGTAAGTATAGAAAATATAAAAAAGTAGATGACGATAGTTACTCAGACTCTTTGCCTACTGAAGAATTAGGGGGAATGGCTGTTGTACCGAAGGCTATGAAAGATGTTGCAAAAGAACTTGGCGCAACGTTTACTACAAAGAAAGTATTTCACACAGATCAAAATAAACTATATAAAATATATGATAATAGTAAAAAAGTACCTGCATATGCTTTTAGTAAGAAATATGAAATGGAAGAGTTTTTTGCTAATTTAAATAGGAAAAGTGGATTGGAGATGATGAAAATGGAAACAGATGATCCTAGAAATTTTGTTGAAAGTATAGTAATAGATTTACAAGGGACTAATAAAAAGGCTAAAATGAAAGCTTACAAATTTGGAGGATTCGTGCAGGTTGATAGATCTAACTTTGCACCTTTATTTTAATGATAGATAAATTAATAACTATGACAGCTAAAGCTCCACAAGATACTGCAGCGTATGCGCAAGAACAAATAAATCAACCGCAAGACGTTTCATTAGGTATGGATGGATTTCAAAAAGATAAAACAATGAAAATGAAAAAAGGTGGTTTTATTGCAAAAGGATGTGGTAAGGTCATGAGCAACAGACGTAAAAAAACAAGGATGTATTAATGTCAGGAGAAAGTTTCGAAAACACAGATTTAGAGATTGAACAAGAAACTGGTTCATTACCAGAAGATGTAGGCACTGTAATTGATGAAGATGAAAATGTAATTGCAGGAGAAGATTTACCTGAAGTTGCTGAAGAATCTTTTTATACTAACCTTGCAACAGTCTTAGATGATCAAACACTTTCTAAGATTGGATCTGATTTGGTGTCTGATTACGAACAAGATAAAAGATCAAGACAAGAGTGGGTAGATTCTTATGTCAAAGGTTTAGATCTATTAGGGTTTAAATATGAATCTCCAAGCAGACCCTTCTTAGGTGCAGCGGGTGTGACCCATCCTTTACTGGCAGAATCTGCAACACAGTTTCAAGCACAAGCGATAAAAGAACTATTACCCTCAGACGGACCAGTCAGAACAGAAGTAATCGGTGCGCAAACAGATCAAAAAGTAGATCAAGCTAGCAGAGTTAAAGATTACATGAATTATATGATCATGAACAAAATGGAGGAGTACACTCCAGACATGGATCAAATGTTATTTATACTTCCTCTTACAGGATCAACATTTAAAAAAGTTTATTTTGATCCAGTAATGAATAGAGCTTGTGCTAAATTTATAAAAGCAGAAGATTTAGTAGTACCTTACAATGCAACTGATTTATCAGATGCAAGTAGAATTTCTCAAATAGTTCAAACATCAGAAAATGATTTAAGAAAATTACAAGTTTCGGGATTCTATAGAGACATAGATCTTCCGAGACCAGTTTATAAACAGGATAAAGTCCAAGAAAAGATTTATGAACTGGAAGGTGTGTCCGCAAATGACGGACGGGATCGTGGTGGGTTATATAATTTAGTTGAGGTTCATACTAATTTGGATATTCCTGGTTATGAAGATCCAGATGGAATTAAAGTTCCTTATATAGTAACTGTAGATGAAGACTCTAGAAAAATTCTTTCTATCTATAGAAACTACAAAGAAAACGATCCTCAAAAGAAACCAAAACAATATTTTGTACATTATAAATTTTTACCAGGACTTGGATTTTATGGTTTTGGTTTAATACACATGATCGGTGGTCTATCAAGAACTGCTACTTCTGCATTAAGACAATTACTAGATGCAGGAACTTTATCTAATTTACCTGCTGGATTTAAATCTAGAGGTCTTAGAATAAGAGACGATGCAGACCCTTTACAACCAGGTGAGTTTAGAGATGTGGATGCTCCTGGCGGAAACATAAAAGATCAATTTCAATTTTTACCTTTCAAAGGCCCTGACCAAACTTTATTTCAATTGTTAAATTTTTGTGTTGAATCAGGAAGAAGATTTGCTTCAATTGCTGATATGAAAGTATCTGATATGAACGCACAAGCTCCTGTTGGAACTACAATGGCGATCCTTGAGCGAGGGTCAAAAGTTATGTCTGCTATCCACAAGAGATGTTACTATGCAATGAGACAAGAATTTAAAATGCTTGCAAGCGTGTTTGCTGATTACCTACCACCTGAATATCCATATGATGTAGTAGGTGGAAATAGATTTATTAAACAAGAAGATTTTGATGATAGAATAGATGTAATCCCAGTAGCGGATCCTGATATATATTCTATGACACAAAGAATACAAGTTGCTCAAGCTGAATTACAACTAGCACAATCTAATCCAGCAATGCATGATGTTCATGAAGCATACAAAAGAATGTACCAAGCTTTAGGTGTAAAAAATATTAATGGTATTCTAAAGCCACCACCTGAACCACCAAAACCTTTAGACCCTGCAATTGAAAATACAGGTGCACTACAAATGATTATTCCAAAAGCTTTTCCTCAACAAGATCATGAAGCACATATTCAAGCACACATGGCATTTATGACTTCGAGAATGGTTCAAGTAAATCCACAAATATATGGATTACTTCAAGGCCATATAATGGAACATGTATCATTACAAAGTAAACAAGAAGTATTACAACAGTTTAATCAAAACCCACAAATGGTTGAGATGCAAACAGCTGATGAAGAAGCTTTTACAATAGAATTTGATAACGCGGTTGCTAAAAGAATTGCACAAAGAATACAAGAATTAGTAGCGATGGAACAACAATTTACTGCACAACAAAATCAAGATCCTCTTTTAGCTTTAAAACAAAAAGAATTAGACCTTAGAGCAATGGATATTCAACGAAAAGCTACTGAAGAAGCACAAAAAATGGATTTTGAAACAAACAAATTTAGTGCACAACAGACTTTAGCTGAAGATAAGCTTAATTTGAATGAAGAATTAGGTAGAAAAAGAATAGAATTGCAAGAAGAGAAACTTGATCAAGAAAATAACAATGATTCTGAGAGATAAAGGTAAAAAATCAGGGCCTCCACCAAAAAAAGGGCCAATGCCACAAGGTTTTAGTGGACAAAAAATGAAAAATGGTGGAAAAATAACTAAGAAAATAGAAAAAAAGAAAAAATAGGAGCATTTATGTGGTTATCAGCAATAAAATTAGCAGTTTCAGCAGGAAGTAAGATTTACGCTAACAAGCAGCGAACTAAGATGGCTATGTCAGACGCACAATTAATGCATGCATCTCGTATGGCCGAAGGAAAAGAAGCTTACCAAGGCAAATTATTAGAAGCACGTCAATCGGACTGGAAAGACGAGGCGGTACTCATAATATTATCGGCTCCAATTTTAATTTTGGCCTGGGCGGTGATATCTGATGATCCAACAGCGATGGACAAGGTAAGATTGTTCTTCGATATGTTCTCTACGCTACCGTCATGGTTCACAAATCTCTGGATCCTTGTCGTGGCGAGCATCTATGGTATAAAGGGAACACAAATCTTCCGTAATGGAAAAAAATAGTGGACTTTGAAACAATAAAATACATCAAGAATAAACTGCTTGAACCTAAGAAAGAACGACTTAAAGATAAAGTTGTAATTGGTGTTGACAATTGGGACGAATATAAATATATAATAGGACAGATCAGATCCATAGAGGATCTGCAACAAGACCTAACGGACTTGTTCAAAAAACAGGAGCTACATGACGATAATAACGCCGAAGGCGCAGGAGACTAAAAATGGAAGTCTTCTCAATGCTTACAAGACTAAAGAAGAAGTAGAAAAACTTTACTTACATTCTGATTCCATTGACAAAAAAGCCGTAGAAAAATTACCTCAACCAACAGGATGGAGAATGTTAGTTCTTCCATACTCAGGCCCTAAAAAATCTAAGGGGGGTTTAGTATTTTCAGATGAAACTCATGAAAGAATTCAAATGACAACTGTTTGTGCATTGGTTCTTAAATTAGGATCTCTTTGTTATTCAGACAAAGAAAAATTTGGAGATAAACCTTGGTGTAAAGAAGGTGATTGGATTATCTTCGGTAGATATGCAGGAAGCCGTTTCAAAATTGATGGTGGTGAAGTGCGTATCTTAAACGATGACGAAGTTATCGCTAAAATCAGTAATCCAGAGGATATACTGCACACTTATTAAGGAGCTAAAAGATGGTAAAAGATAAATATGGTTTAGACACTAGTGAAGTAGAACTTGACACTTCAGGAGTAGAAGAAAAAGAAGTTACAATTGAAGAAAAAAAGGTTGAGTCTAAAGAACCTGTAATTCCAAAGTTTGAAGTTGAACCAGATGGTACAGCTGTAAATGAACATAAAGATGATAAGATAGAAGTTGTTCAAGCAGAAGATACTGCGGTAGAAAACAAACAAGAAGATCAAAAAGATCCCCAAGACCTAAATAAATATTCTGAAAGCGTAAAAGGAAGAATAGGAGATCTTACTAGAAATTGGAGAGAATCTCAAAGAAGAGAAAAAGCAGCTTTAGAGTACGCTAAAGGCATTCAGAAAAAAATTGATGATATGCAAAAACGTTTTCCAAAGTTAGAGGAAAATTATTTAAGTGAATTTGAGAAAAGAATTAATTCAGATTCTGCTGACGCATCTAGAGCACTTCAACAAGCAATTGATTCAGCTGATTCTGGTGCAATTGCTAAAGCTAATGAAAGAATAGTTCAATTAAGTATTGAAAAAGAAAGATTAGCTAATACAAAATACATGCGTGAGCAAGAAGCAGAGCAAGTCAAAAATCAACCGCAGGAAACACAACCTCCTGAAATTCAAGCCTCTCCCAAAGCACAAGCTTGGGCTGAAAAAAATGAATGGTTTATGAATGACAATATTATGACTACTGCAGCACTTGAAATTGATAAACAAATCAAGGGTGAGGGTATTGCGGGAGACACAGATGCATATTATAATGAATTAGATAAACGACTGACGGAATATTTTCCTCAGAAATTTACTAAGCCCGAAACTGCAGGCACTGTAGTTGAGGAACCTAAACAGGAGCAAAAGAAACCCGTCCAGACTGTTGCTTCTGCTGTTAGAAACCAAGATGGACGCAGAACTGTGAAACTCACCAGGTCACAGTTGGTAATCGCTAAAAGATTAGGGGTGCCACCTGAAGAATACGCGAAATATGTTAAATAAAGGAGCTAAATATGAGTGAAGAAAATAAAAGAGTTTCGCGCGAGTCAGATCAAAGAACAAAAGCTGTTCGTAAAAAGGTCTGGTCTCCACCGTCAAGTCTAGATGCGCCTCCGCCACCGAAAGGTTATGTCCATAGATGGCTGAGATCCACTTCAATGGGTTTTGAAGACACTGGAAACATGTCTAAAAAACTTAGAGAAGGCTGGGAATTAGTTAGAGCAGATGAGTTGTTAAAACAAATCGGTCCTAATGATTTTCCTGTCATGCATAGTGGTTCACACGAAGGCGTAGTTGGGGTTGGGGGCCTATTGTTGGCTAGGATACCAGAAGAGATTGTAGAATCGCGTAAAGAATACTTTAGATCCAAGACCAAAGGTCAGATGGACGCGGTAGACAACGATCTAATGAAGGAGCAACGACCAGAGATGCCTATCAATATTGATAGACAATCTCGAGTAACCTTCGGAAGTGGAACTAAAAAATAATTTTTTAGTGACTACCAAGGGGTTATTAAACTAACAACTAACAAACTAAGGAGTAACAACCATGGCTAATCAAAGTGGTAACTTTGGCTTGAGACCGTCTAGAATGTTAGGAGGAACACCGTTTAATAACTCACAAAACAGATACAGAATATTGAAGAACTACGGTACTGCAATATTCCAAGGTGACTTAGTTGCTGCAAATACTAACGGAACAATTGTTAGAGCAGGAGCAACTGATAACCCTGTTGTTGGAGTTTTTAATGGAGTCTTCTATACAGATCCGACTTCTCAGAAGCCCACGTTCAAAAATCATTATCCAGGCGGAATAAGCGCTAACGATATTATTGCGAACGTAATTGACGATCCAAATGTAGTTTATGAAATTAAATCAGATGGCAGTTTTGCGACTGATCATTTGTTTGCAAACTACAAGATCGTTGCAACAGCTGGCGACACTAATTCAGGACAATCTAGAGTAGCTTTAGATGAAACAACTGCAGACTCTTCGTCTACATTTGTTTTACAAGCAATTGATATTTCTCAAGATCCTGAGAATAGTGATCAAACAACATCAAACGTAAACGTACTCGTTAGAATCAATGCTCACCAATACAAAGGTGGAGTAGTTGGTTTAACGGCGTAATAAGGAGTAAATAACTATGGCTATATCACGAGCACAACTAGTTAAAGAACTAGAGCCAGGTTTGAATGCCTTATTCGGCCTGGAGTATGATAGATACGAAAATGAACACGCAGAAATCTTTACTACAGAATCTTCTGACAGAGCTTTCGAAGAGGAAGTTATGTTATCAGGCTTCGGTGGTGCACCTACTAAAACAGAAGGTGCTGCTGTAACATTTGACGATGCAAAAGAAAGTTTCACTGCAAGATATACGCATGAAACTATCGCTTTAGCATTTGCTGTTACAGAAGAAGCAGTAGAAGATAACTTGTACGACAGATTGGCTGCTCGTTACACTAGAGCATTGGCAAGATCAATGGCTAACACTAAACAAGTGAAAGCTGCAGCTGTTCTTAACAATGGTTTCGACACTGCTAATGGCGGTGACGGACAACCTCTATTATCTAATGCACACCCACTTGTAAGTGGTGGTACATTTAGAAACGAGTTGGCAACTGCTGCCGATCTATCTGAAACATCATTAGAACAGTCGTTAATTGACATTTCGGCTTTCGTTGATGAAAGAGGAATGAAAATCGCTACTCAAGGTAGAAAATTGATAATTCCAAAAGAATTACAATTCACTGCTGAGAGAATCTTAAAGTCACCTTTAAGAGTCGGTACTGCTGATAATGACATCAATGCGATGCAGAATATGGGAATGATTCCAGAAGGTTATAGAATCAACCATTTCTTAGCTGACAATGATGCATTCTTCATCATGACTGATGCACCTAATGGAATGAAACATTTCGTTAGAGCACCATTAAGAACTGCAATGGAAGGTGATTTTGACACTGGAAACATGAGATTCAAAGCTAGAGAAAGATACAGCTTCGGCTTTTCTGACCCTAGAGGAATCTTCGGTTCACCAGGCGCAGCGTAATTTTTAATTACCTAATAATTTAAAAGGGGCGGAGTTTACTCTGCCCCTTTTTTTATATATACTAAAAAAACCTAGAAAAATTATTATGTAGACTGACTAGGCAGACGGTATAGAGACTACATAATTAACGCTATACAAAGGAGAATATTATGGCAAATACAACTTTTTCAGGACCAGTCCGATCGGAAAATGGTTTTGAATCTATTACAAAAAACGCAACTGGAACAGTAACTTCAAATGCATCTTATGGAAAATCAATAAGAGGTGGTGTTCAATCTTTATCAGGGGCAGGTGCAATTGATCTTGATAATTTAGTAACTGAACTTACTACAGGCGGTGGAGCTGCAGCTGTTACTTTAGCAGACGGAACTACTTCAGGACAAGTCAAAATCATTTATATGGTTGTTGATGGAGGAGGAACTGCAACTGTTACTCCAACTACTTTTGCTAGTGGATCAACACTTGCTTTCGATGCAGTGGCTGAAGCTTGTACATTAGTTTGGAACTCTACAGTTGGTTGGGTTCTTGTATCAGACAGAGGCGTAACAATAGCATAATTAACTAGTGGCTCCTTCGGGAGCCACGAACAAAGGAGAATTTTATGGCTTTTAAAGGCGATATACAAGCAACAAGGTCTGCAGCGGCGGCTGGCGCAACTGCAATTATTGAACAACCTATTAGGTTGAGAGGTATTATAATTGCATCAGACGGCACAGGAGCTGGAACTTTGGAGCTTACAACTACATCAAATTCAGGAGCTACTTTGTTTCAAGCAGATGTACCCTCTGGAGATGTTATTAACTTTAACTTTCCAGAAGATGGAATAGTATTTCCAAAAGGAATTTTTTGTAAAACAAAAACTAAAGTTACAGCTTATACTTTACTGACTGATAAATATTCAGGTAAAGGTTTAACTGCTTAGGATTTAAATGAATAGTGTAGGCATACAATCTAAAGGTACTAGTCCTATTTTGTTAAAAGATGGAGGTATGCCTACCAGAAGAAAATCTTCTGGTAATTACCGATCAACAAAATCAGGAGCAGGGATGACACAAAAAGGTGTCATGGCTTACAGAAGAAAAAATCCAGGTTCAAAATTAAAAACTGCTGTAACAGGTAAAGTAAAAAAGGGATCAAAAGCTGCAAATCGTAGAAAATCATACTGTGCAAGATCTTTAGGTCAATTAAAAAGATCAAGCGCAAAAACAAGAAACGACCCTAATTCAAGAATTAGACAAGCAAGAAGGAGATGGAAATGTTAGATCAATTAAAAGAAATTTGGAGAAGAATTAACGCAAGAATAATAGCCACGCCTAATGAAATGCATGGGATAATTTTATTGTTGATTTTAATAACACTAATATTAAAATAATATATGAATGGCTTATCTAAATGCAAATATACCGCCCATATATTGTAAAATAAAAAAGGAGTATCTTTATGATCTTAAAGAACATTATGGAGAAAGTGAAGAGTGTGTGGTCTTTGGTATTACATCCATTACAGGTCGTGCAATCTTATTTAATATCATGTTACCAAATGGTGCATGCTTTTGGCGTTTGCCTATCGCAGCGTTTTTCCAAAAATCGCATGATAGAGCCGATGTGCCGAATATGCAGACGCACGAATTGGAATTGTGGAACTGTTTTAGTTACTATCCTAGCGTTCATTGCTTTGATTGGTTGGATGGTCTAAAAGGTAAATTTCTAGGGTTAGATAAAAAATTCTATCATGGAGAATATTTATTTACGATTGATTGGGGTCATCCAGAAAACAACATTCTTAATACGGAACATTCTGAAATACCTCAAGAACATAAGTGTGCACATATATTGGCTCTTGCTAACGGGAATTATGCAGCTCAGCCTAATAATCGTATTCTGTGGCACGTTAATAGTTATACTACTGATAACAGCTGGCCAGACTATAAGGTTCAAACCACCGTTTGGGATGCAGAAAATAATGATATGGTTACAGAAGATACGGACAAAATGTTTTATGAAATGGAAGAAATAAAAGATAATAAAAGAACATATACTAAATACAAAGAATATGCAGATGATATGTCTTTTGAAAACGACGGTAAAAAAAATGATTGATAAATGGATATACGGGTTTTTTAGTGCTCTAGACAAAATTGGTCTAATGGTTGATAATCTTTGTCAACGTATGACTAGGATAAATATGAATTATTATTTTACAGGCTTGCTAATTGTAATGTTAGTCATCCTAGCTTTTTGTGGAGGGCCAAGTGTCCAATAAAGCTTTACAAATATCTGAAGAAGCATCTGTTCAGATGCCGATGAAGACGGTTGCTAGCTTGATAATAATGGTCGCGATCGGAACTTGGGCTTATTTTGGTATAATTGAAAAACAAAACAAGATGGCGACGCAGTTAGAATTAATGTCTAAAGATGTAGAAAACAATTCAGAGTTTAGAATTAAATGGCCACGAGGACAAATGGGTACGTTGCCCGCGGATTCTGAGCAGTACATGATGATTGAGGATTTGTACAAGACCACTGATCGTTTAAATCAACACATAGAATCAATGGCATTAAATAAAGTAAACATAGAATTTTTAACAAAACAAATGGAAAAAGTTTTGGTTGATATAGAAAAGTTAAAAGATCAAAACAGGGATTTTAAATACAATGGCAACGGGACGAGTCACTAAAAAAGTGTTAGATCACATAGCACAAATAAACAAAGAGAACAAAGCTATGAGTTTAGCTAAAGAATTAAAAAAAGAAGTAGAAACTGGTAAACATGGTACACAAAAATATGTTGTCAAAGAAGGTGAAAATAAAGGTAAAGTGATATGATTACAGAAATTGTGGTAGCTCTACTTATGTTTGTAAATGGAGAGATCAAGGAGCACCTTATTCAAGATAATATGGCTGCGTGCCTTCGCGGGAAGCGTACCGCAGAAAGACAATACAGTGAATCTGTATCCTATAAATGTTATAAAGGTAAAGCACAGACAGAAGTATACCAAGGAAGAAAATCAATAAAAGCATTAATATTGGAGTAATTATGAATTTGAGTCGTAATTTTAGTTTACAAGAATTAATTAAATCAGATACCGCCATCAGGAAGGGTATTGATAATAATCCAAATGCAGATCAAGTAGAAAAGTTAAAAGCGTTGTGTGAAAATATTTTACAACCAGTTCGTGATCATTTTGGCAGAGTAAAAGTTACTAGCGGATTCCGTTCACCTGAGTTGTGCCAAGCCATAGGATCAAGTTTGACCAGCCAGCATTCAAAAGCTGAAGCCGCTGATTTCGAATGTATAGGAACCGACAATGCTGAACTAGCAGATTGGATATATAAGAACCTTGAGATAGATCAATTGATTCTCGAATTCTACACTCCAGGAGAACCTAATTCGGGATGGATACATGCAAGTTACATACCTTATCAACCAAGAAAACAATTCTTGCATGCTTTTAAATTAGAAGGTAGAACTAAGTACAAACCAATTATAGGAAAAGCAACCGATTTAGTTTAATGGCCATATCAAGATCACAAATACCAAAAGAAGTTGAAGGCAAATTAAGAGGTGCTAGAAAAGGATCCAATGATAAGAGGAGACAGTTCCGATTACGAACTTCTAAAAAAGTGGTGCGAAACAGTTCCAGTATACAGTCCAAAAGATAGATTTTATTCTTGTGAAATAGGAGTCCGAGAAGGACTTGGTTCAAAAATTATAATGGATGCATTAAAAGAAAGATTAAAAGGTCTTCGCTATATGCATTTTGGGATAGATCCATATGGTAATTTAAATTATCAACATTATGATAAATCAGATTCATATACTTGTGATTACACAGATGAAATGTCTGAGCAAATGGTCAAAGATTTTGAAGAATACCCTATGTTTAATTTTATAAAGATGACAGATACTCAATTTATGAATGAGAACGGTCACTTAGAATATTTTAACTTTGTTCACTTTGACGGACCACATATGACTAAAGATGTCCTAACGGAAGCTGTATGGTTTGCAAATAGATCATTAAAAGGAACTAGGTTTGTTTTTGACGATTATCCTAAATATGACATGGAATTAATTCATAAGGTTCTTGAAAAGTATGGGTTTTCTATAATAGAATCTGGCAGAAATAAAATATGCCTAGAAAGAACCCAATAGCCAAAAACTTACGGACTAGACGATTTAGACTGAAAGTGATAAAGTCTAAGAAAGTTTATAACAGGAGCAAACTTCAAAATGACAAAATTATGCCCGAGAGGGAAAGCAGCAGCAAAGAGAAAGTTTAAGGTATATCCGTCTGCATACGCGAATGCATATGCAAGCAAAATTTGTGCTGGGAAAGCAAAAGATCCATCAGGTGTAAAAAGAAAAGATTGGGGCCCTAAGAAAAAGAAAGATGGTGGCATGATTAATATGACAAAGATGAAATATGTCTAAACAAGGAACATGTTGGGACGGCTATGTCCAAAAGGGCATGAAGAAAAAAGGAAAGAAAATGGTTCCTAATTGTGTCCCTGCTGGTATGAAAGAAGGTGGTTTAACCAAGTGGTTTAATCAAAAATGGGTCGATATAGGATCTAAGAAAAAAGGTGGAGGATATAAGGAATGTGGAAGAAAATCTGCAAGTGGATCAAAAAGAAAGTATCCAAAGTGCGTCCCTGCTGCCAAAGCAGCAAGCATGACAAACTCTCAGAGGCGGAGTGCCGTTGCAAGGAAACGATCAGCGGGTAACCCTGGCGGAAAGCCCACTAATGTTCCTACCTTTGCAAAGAAACAATGTGGTGGTATAATAAATACAACGAAGTACAAAATTTTATAGGAGAATAAAATGCCAAGATCAGAAGGTTTAAAACCAATAGGTGACTCAGTAAAAAAACTTATTGAAAAACTAAAAAAAGAACGTGAAGAACGTCGAAATAAAAATAAATCTGTTAGAACACAACCTAAACTTCCTGGTATGAAAAAAGGCGGAGATGTAAAAGGTTATATGTCAGGTGGTTTTGGTATATTCTCCAAAAAGAAAGCTCAAGCTGATGAACCTGATAAAAAAGAATCTAATGAGTCTAAGAAAAAGAAAAGACTCGAAGAATTGAAAAAGGAGATAGGTATGAAAAAAGGTGGAGAAGTTCAAGGATATGAACAAGGCGGTATGACTAGTAAAAAAGGTGGAAGAAATAAGCCTAAACCTTTTTTAGGATTACCTGGCAAACCATTACCGAGACCACGACCTGGGCCTGGGAGACCACCACCAAAAAAAAGAAAAGAATCCTCTCCAAAAAAACAAGATCCTAATTATGGGGTAGAGTTTAATAGAGACGGACCAGCTAGACCAGGAAAAGATGTTACTGGATACATGGTTAAAAAAGGTGGTTTGATCGGTGGTCAAAAGAAACTTGATGCAAACAAAGACGGAAAGATTTCAGGAGATGATTTTAAAATCTTGAAAGCTAAAAATAACAAAATGAAAGGTGGCGGAATCGCCATCAGAGGAACTAACTTTAAAGGAATATACTAATGGATAATTCAAAAATAAAAATGCATAAAAAAATGGCTATGTCTGGAAAATCACCTGTCGGTAAAATGGGCGGTGGTATGATGAAACCTACAGGCTACAATAAAGGCGGAAGAGTAAGAAAACCAGTAACAGTTAAAGAAATTACACCAAAAGGTAAAAAAGGTGTCTTAATTTTTAAAGGCAAAGCTAAAGATTATAAAAACGTTGGCAAAAGTAAATAAAGGATATGTTTAAATGGCTACATCAGGAACTACAGCATTTGATTTATCAATTGATGACATTGTAGAAGAGGCTTATGAAAGATGTGGTCTATCAACTAATTCTGGTTACGATTTAAAAAAAGCTAGAAGAGGATTAAATGTTTTGTTTTCTGAATGGGGAAACAGAGGAGTTCATCTTTGGAAAGTTGAAAAACAAGTTCAAGCATTAACTGCTGGTACAGCAACTTATACCACTCCTACATCTACTAATGATGTTTTAGAAGCGTATATTTCAACTGCGTCAGCTCCAGGAACAAACGTTACAGATATTACATTATCTAAAATAGATAGATCTACTTATGCAGCATTACCAAATAAAGGATCTACAGGTCAGCCTTCACAATATTATGTAGATAGACAAACGACACCTACAATTACATTATACCTGACCCCTGATGCATCGACTTATACACATTTATGTTACTATACATTAAATAGAATTCAAGATGCGGGTGCTTATACTGATAATCCAGATATACCTTTTAGATTTTTACCGTGTATGATTTCTGGACTTGCATTTTATATATCTTTAAAATATGCACCAGAAAGAACACAAGCTTTAAAAATGTATTATGAAGACGAACTTAAAAGAGCTTTAGATGAAGATGGTCAAAGAGCTTCTTTATTTATTTCACCAGCTAACTATTATCCAACGAGGAACTAATGGCACGATTTGCAAGAGGTAAAAATTCATTAGCTATATCCGACCGTTCTGGTCAGGCTTTTCCATATACTGAAATGGTAAAGGAATGGAATGGATCCATCGTCCATATTTCTGAGTTTGAACCCAAACAACCTCAGCTGACACCTAAAGTTTATGGTTCTGATCCACAAGGTTTACTGGACGCTAGACCACAAAAACCTGATACTACCGCTAGTTTTACTTTATACATCAATAGCAATCCAACTAACGATCCTTTAATAAATAGTTTTAGTATGATTCCTTCCTCAAGTGATAATATATTAGGTACACCACTAACTAGTTTTTCTGCAGATATGTCAATTGGAAATGTTACCGTGGAGATATCATAATGGCAATTACCCATACTAATTTTTTAACACAAGTAAGAAATTATACAGAGGTAGATTCTAATGTATTGACTGACTCGATATTAGATCAATTTATTAGAAATGTTGAACTTGATGTGTCTGGTCAAGTAGATTACGACGATACAAGAAAATATGCTACTTCTTCATTTACCGCCAACAAACGATATCTTGTGACTCCAGCTGATTTTTTAATAATAAGATCTCTTCAAGTATTCGCGACTACATCAAATACTTCAGCAAGAACTTTTATGGAAAAAAGAGATACAAGTTTTATAACTGAATTCAATTCAAGTAGCGCAACAGGACAGCCTAAATATTATGCAAATTGGGACGCTACTACCATTGTAGTTGCTCCAACTCCAGATATTGCTTATGCAACACAATTGAATTATATTGTAACTCCTCCTCATTTTAATAGTTCTACAACTACTTACTTATCAGATTATCAGGAATCAATGTTATTACATGGAGTTTTAGCTGAAGCATTTTCTTTTTTAAAAGGCCCCTTGGATATGTACAATTTATATAAAAACAAGTATACTGAGGAATTAAAAGCTTTTGGTATCCAACAAATGGGTAGAAGAAGAAGAGCAGAATTCGATGATGGCGTTCCTAGAATGAAAGTACCGTCACCATCACCATAAAAAGGAGTTAAAAATGGCAATAACAACAAACGCAATATGTAATTCATTTAAAAAAGAATTATTAGAAGGAAAACACGATTTTACACAAACTAGTGGAGATCAATTTAAATTAGCATTATACAATGATTCAGCAGTTTTAGGGAAGTCAACAACTTCATTTACCACTGATAACCAAGTTAATGCTTCAGGGCAATATACATCAGGCGGAGGAAAATTAGCAAAATCAGGTCAGAATACATCGGTAGCATCAAGTGTAGCTATTGTAGATTTTCCTAATAGATCATTTACTGGAGTAACACTTACAGCTAAGGGAGCATTAATTTATAATACTTCAAACTCTAATTCAGCTGTTTGTGTTTTAGATTTTGGTGGAAATAAAACTGCAACTGCAGGGACATTTACAATTCAATTTCCTGCATTTACAACATCTGCTGCAATATTAAGATTAACGTAAGAGAGGTTTAGATGGCACTTGTCATTAACGATAGAGTTAAAGAGACAAGCACTACCTCGGGAACGGTAACGTTAAACCTAGCTGGTGCTTCACAGGACTTTGTAACATTTGTAGCTGGAGTAGGTACAACTAATACTACGTATTATTGTATTACAGAAACAGGTACAGATAAGTTTGAAGTTGGTATTGGTACTGTTACCGATGCTTCTCCAGATACTTTATCAAGAGACACAGTGATATCTAATTCATCAGGAAACACTTCTAAGATTGATTTTGGTTCAGGAGAAAAAGAAGTATTTTGTACTGTCCCTGCTAAAAAAGCAATGTCACCAGTTATGCAAGCAACAGGTTATGTTGTAACTCATGCATCTACTTTAGATGAAGTTCAAACTATGGACTCAGGTGTATTAGCAGGACCAGTAACAGTTTCAGGAACAATAACAGTAACAGGAGTTTTAATTATATTGTAATGAGCACATTAGAAGTAGATAAAATAATTCCACAATCAGGAACTGCAACACAGTTAGGTGAATCAGGTGATACGATTACTATTCCAGCAGGTGCAACTATTACTAATAATGGAACTGCTACTGGATTTGGAAGTGCTGATACAGAAAAAGTAAAAGTATCTGCTAACGATACAACAGCTGGTTTTTTAAATGGTAAATTAGTTGCAGGTACAAATATATCTTTAACTGAAGGTACTGATGGTGGAAATGAAACTCTTACTGCTGCTCTTTCAGGAACAATTGCAACAGCACAAATTGCAGATGATGCAGTAACTTTAGCTAAAATGGCTCCAGGTACAGACGGTAATATTATTTCATATGATGCTTCAGGAAATCCAGTTGCAGTTGCAACGGGAAGTGCAGGACAAGTATTAACTTCAGCAGGTGCGGGTGCACCTCCAACTTTTGCAGCAGGTGGAGTAGCTGGTATTACATCAAGTGCAGACGCAACAGCTATAACTATTAATTCAAATGAAATTGTAACTCTTTCGAGTGTTCCAGCTTTTAGTGCTGGTTTATCTTCATCTTATACTCCAAGTGTCAATACAACTATTGTTTTTGGTGATACATCTGGTTCTGCTCATTTTAATAGAGGAAATCATTATAACACTACTACTGGAAAATTTACTGCTCCTGTTGCTGGAATTTATTCCTTTTATTGTAGTTTAATTTGGGAAAATGCATCAGACGGTCAAGAGATGCAAGATGCTTTTAGATTTCAAAAAAATTCATCTTTATTAGCTTATGATAATAGGAGAGCAGAATATGTTAATGGTACTACTGGTAATGGTGGTTATTATACATCACACCAAACACAAAAAGCTGAATTAGCTGCAAACGATACTTTTCAAGTATATATTCAAACTAGGGGAGTAGCACAACCCTTACATGGAAATACAAATTTTTGTTATTTTACAGGTTTTTTAATAGGATAGGAGATTATATGAATTTAGAAACAGGCAGACCAGACCATATACAAGATTATTTAGCAAGGTTACATACAGGATTATGGTATGGTTGGAGTGATATTAATAATAAAGTTTATGCTAATTTAATTGTTTTAGACAATACTAAAACAAAACCTACTGAACAAGAATGTATTGATGGTTTAGCAAAATTACAATCTGATTTTGATACAGTTAAAACAAACGCAGAAACTAAAAAAGCATCTGGCAGACAAAAATTATTAGATCTTGGTCTTGATGAAGATGAAGTGAAAGCGTTAATAGGAGCATAATGAGTGAAGTAAAAGTAAATAAAATTAGTCCAAGATCAGGGACAGGTGTACAGCTAGGAGATAGTGGTGATACTATAACTATTCCTGCAGGTGCAACGTTTGCTGGTACACAGAACATTGCAAACTCAGCTTTAGTAGGTTCAGGACAAATTACAATTAATGGTACTGCGGTAGCA
>Ga0187218_1000022_pt1 | contig 40373 bp, 46 predicted proteins | sample 14SPOviralmetaG_FD_130167 | JGI IMG/M metagenome (GOLD analysis project Ga0187218, IMG submission 130167) | Marine viral communities from the oligotrophic San Pedro Time Series (SPOT) site, San Pedro Channel, CA, USA - 14 SPOT_SRF_2010-08-11... | ecosystem: Environmental > Aquatic > Marine >...
CATTTACAGTCTGATGAGTATAAAGAGAAAGTAGCAACTAAAATTAACAAGAAGATAGACATACCATTTGTAAGTGAAGAAAAAGAACAATTGTTTTTTGAAAAGATTGTTGATTTAGTTACAGATATTGTTGAAGGCATAGTAAAGAAGTAATGCCACGCTTTGGTAAAAGGTCAAAAGAAAGATTAAAAGGCGTTGATAGCCGTTTAATAGATGTTTTAAATGAAGTTGTAAAGTACTTTGACATAACAGTAATAGAAGGACTTAGAAGCCAAGAAAGACAAAACAAGCTAGTAGTAGAAGGTAAAAGCAAAACTAAGTTTGGTAAACACGTGCAAGGTAAAGCAGTAGACATTGCTCCATACCCTATAGATTGGAACGCAAGAGATGATTTTCATTATTTAGGTGGATTTGTTTTAGGTGTAGCCTCAAGAATGGGCATTGATGTAAGATGGGGGGGTGATTGGTCGGATTCCAGTTTAAGTAAGAACGCTAGGACAACAAAAGATAACAATTTTGATGACTTAGTTCACTTTGAAATAAAGGAATGAAATATGACCATAAAAGAGCGTGTTGTTGTCTTTCCAGACACTCACTTTCCAAATCACGATGAAAAGGCTTTTAAATGTGCTTTAAAAGTATTGAAAGAAGTAAAACCTTCAGCATTTTTATTATTAGGCGATACAATTGATGGCGAATCAGTTTCCCATTGGCAGTGGTCAAAGAAAAAAAGACCACCGCTTGAATACCAACTTCCAGCTATTAAAAAAGAAATTAAAGAAGGTAATAAAGGACTTGACAGAATTGATAAAGTCTTGGATAGCATTAATTGTACCAAAAAACAATTTGCGCAAGGAAACCACGAACTCTGGTTCGATCACTTCGTACAAGAAAACCCATACCTTGAACATTTTGGCTCAAGACGAGCTTTTAAATTCGATGAACGTGGATATGAATGGCACAAATATGGTGAAGTCTTTAAAGTGTTTGGAAGCAAATTACATGCTTACCATGGAGGACACTATATGGGAATTGCCCATGCAAGAACTCACGCCTTACAGTTGGGATGCAACATCATCTATGGGCACACTCACGACTCCCAAAAAGCAACCATTACTCACATCTCAGGGTCACACATGGCATATTCAATGGGATGCTTAACTGATATGACTAAAGATTATTTAAAAGGAAGACCTACAAACTGGAGTCATAACGTTGGCATTGTAGATATTTTAAATAATGGAAATTTTAACTTAGTAGTTCTTGATATTACTGATGGAGTTACAACATACAATGGAAAAGTAATTAGTGCCTAAAGAACTATTTGAAATAAAAGCATTTGAAACTGGCAATATTTACAACGCAGACGATAGAGATATTCCAGATGATGCTGCAGTATATAGTGAAAACATAGACCCTTATGCACAGTCAGGTTCGTTAATGGCTATACAAGCAGATGCAACTGCTATTAAATCAGCTGTAGATGCAAAACGTATGGCGATGATAAATAACAATGGTACACATCAATTAGCTTATATTGATAATAGTGATGGTTATTTAAAGCAAATAGCAGACGTATATACTGGAAGCCCTGCAATTACTAATTTAGTAGAAAGTAATTTAGGGTCTGGAACAATTCCTGCAATGCAAACTAATAACAAAGAAGTGCATATAGGTTTAGGTCAAACTAAAGATGCTAAATGGGTAGGCAATATACCGCATGGGCAATTTGGAGGTTCTGCTCCAAGTGGATTACAAGCAGAAGACGCTGAATTAATAGCTCCTAGTCCATTTCCACTTATGCATACTATTGTGAATGATGCTACAAATACATATGCGTATGGAATTAGCCAAAATGGAACGTATGTTTATAAGTTTAATGTAAGTACAGGTAGGCTTATAAAAAGGTCTGATTATTACTTTACTAAAACAAGAGCTATGTGTTTAGCTAGTGATGGACATTTATGGGTATTAGATGAAATAAGTACTAATATAAAAATTATAAAAATTGATCCAACAGATATGGATTCAATGATTATAACAAGCGTTAATGCTTTTACAAACGACCAATCAGTAACAGATTGCATTGATATTGATGACCATTTATGGTTGAGTTGCAATATTGAAACTGATAATTCTGTATCTGGATTTTTATATAATACTCTTAAATCTGGAATTGTAAGCGGTGCAACAATATCATTTACAGATAGAACTCCTTATTTAGGAGCAAGTGGAGGCACTGTATCTGAAGGTAGTTGGACAAATACAAGTGGTACTTCAATACTTCCTACTTTTAACATTCCTAAATTAGCATTAAGTGAGCCTGCTAATAGTCAACATTATTGTGGCATAATGATGCACGTAACAACTGATGGAAGTACTACTAATTCTGTAAAGTTTTGTAAAGCAAATACTGGTACTCCTGCTTATGGAACTACAACTACTTGGTATTATCAAATGATTCATAAAGATAATACTGCAGACCATGTCGACCACAAAGCAAATGGAGGAGAAGGGGGTAAAGTAAGACCTTTAATTTCTACAACTACTGTACCTTCTGAAATGTATTGCGCTAAAGGCAGCGATAATTCTACTAATTTATTTTTATCTCAAAAAGGGTCAGGTAGTACTTCAACGTTATCTACTGTTACAAAACCACAATTTTCACAAACAAACGGAACAAATATAACAAAAAGTTCTATAGCGGCAAGTAGAGATTTAGAGGGAATGGTTGGTGATGCTACAGCAAATAACTACAATTTATTTTCTAGTAGTGGAGCAGTAAGATGGGCAACATCTAATGGAAGTACAGTAATAGCTAAAAAAGAAGGTGAAGTAGATTTATCGTTTACAGTAAATAGTAATGTTGCTGGAACAATAAATGGAGGTCATAGTCATTTTTATGCTACTTCTTTTATATATGATGGCTATCAAGAGTCGCCACTAGCTCCTTGGCAATTAGAAACTGGAATAAGTGGGTCAAATGTTTCAATAAATGTAAAAATAGATTTATATACTGCTACGTTAAACAAAAGAATTAGTCATATAAATTTATACAGGTCATCCCCTGGAAATACTTCTACTCAGCCAACTGGGTTTTTTAGATTAATAAAAACTGTTTCATTAAAATATGGATGGTTACATACAGATACAAATACAAGCAATCCCAATTGGGGGAATTATTATACTAAAACTGTGCTTGATACTGGTGTTTCCTATTCTTCATATGAATCAAGAACAGGCATATCAGAAGCACTGCTTAACACAATACCTAAATATGGTCTTAGTGCTAAAGTAAATAATTTTTTATACATAACAGATTGTTCGCATATAGACATAGATGACGCAACTAATTATCTGTTTAAATCTAGACCATTTAATTTTGATCAGTTTAACTGGGCTAAAGACTTTTTATTACTACCTAATAAAGCTACTGCAATAGAATCGTTTAATGGCAGACTGTATGTGTTTTCTGAAAATGAAACCTATGTAGTTAATCCAGATGGTATGTATATAGAAGATACTATAAAAGGCATAGGGTGTAGAAATCAAAATGGAGTAGTGTCTTCAGAAATAGGTATGTGTTTTATAGATAAAAATAGTATCTATCTGCATAATGGACAGGGTATAAATGATATAGGTGCTAAAATAAAAAAAGCACATCAAGTAGATGATACGTATAACTCGTACTCAACTTTAGAAAAGTTGTGCAATTATAGTGCCAATGACTACACTGGAGACATTGTGATTGCGTATGACTCCTATCGCAAAGCTTTTTGCTTTATGTATACTTATAAATATCTTACATCTAGTAGTTTTACACATAGTTGTAATTTAAACAATAACGACACTACTATAACTTGTGACGTTGCAAATTCAAACATTGCTCCAAATCAAGTAGTGACAGGAAATCATATTCCTGCAGATACAAAAGTTGCTAGTGTTGATAATGATAATAGATTTGATATAAATAATAATGCAACAGCTACAGCTGTTTCAACGCTTACATTTACTACAAACACAACATATTACGTGCCTCAGTGTTTAGTGTATACAGTACCTAAAAATAGATGGGATGTGTGGAATAGAACTAATAGCAGTACTACTACAGATTTTAATACGTATGGAGCAGTGCATGGTAAAAACAATGAATTATTTGTATCTGATACTGACAATGGATTAATCCAACCTTTTGACCCTACAAATTCTACAAGATTAGATAATTTTAAATGGTATAGTAAAAAGTTTACTATGGGTGACTCTACTGCAGATAAAAAAATATATAAAGCTGAGATATTATCAGAAGATAATAGCCCTACAATAACTCTTAATACAATTGAAAATAGTTCTAGTTATACAGCATTGTCTGATAAAAAGATTGCACGACACGCTCAAGTAAAGATTGCAGTTACAGGAGATTCAACTGCAACAGTAGATGCATTGCGTTTAGTATTTAGAAGACTTAGAAGAACAAAGGATATGTCGTGATAAGTAAAAAACGTTCACAAAAAGTAAACGATAACAATTTACAAAGAGTTGTAGACAAGATTTATGATGATTTAAACGAGCTTATTAGTGCAGTAAATAGTAAAGATACTGTTACGGATAAAGAAGAGTCGTCAGGTAAAGAAGGTGACATTAGAGTAGTTAGGTCTAAAGATGGCACTGCATATGAAATTCAAGGACGTACAAGCGAAGGTTGGGCTAAAACGTCATTAACATTAAATACAGAGTAGGAGGCAATTATGCCAACAGAATTTGTACCACAATCAGTTACTGCAAATACATCAATTCCTTTTAGAGCAGGCGGACAACCTGTAGGGAATATGTTTAATAGTGGAATAACAGGAAGATTATTTCAAGGTGGTAAAGCATTATACGGATTAGCATCAGGCAACCCTAAAGCAATGTTAGGTGGGGCATTAGGTTTACTTGGAATGCATAAATCTGGTAAAGCAGCTAAATTAGTAAATCATGATTTTGATTATGGACATAAAACAAGTCAGTACGATCAAAACCAACAAATGAATGCTTCAATGAGTAAAATGGGTGGATTAGGAGATGAGTTTTCTCAAAGCTATCGTCAAATGCTAAATCCTGGCTCACAGTACAATAATAGATTATTTCAAAACCTTAGACAAAACGTAGCAGACACAGGAAATCAGACTGTTAATCAAATGAACAATGCAATGGCTTCAAGAGGTATGACTGGAATGGGAGGCGTTTTTGATGCAATCCAAAATAGAGCAGGTGGAGAAGCATATAGTCAAGGTATGCAAGGTATTATGAATCAATCTGCACAACAAGCAGGGCAATTTGGGCAACTTGGTTTAGGAGCGTATCAACAAGCTGGTGGACTTGCTAGTCAAGCAGATGCTAGAGCATTGCAAAACAATCAATTTAATGCTGGCAGTGAAAATCAATACGAACAATTTTTAGCTGAATCAAACTATAACCAAGATATGAACAATGCTAACACTTTGAACAATATGAATGCTCAACAAGGCGCAGGGTTAATGGGCATGGCTGGTAATATTTTAGGAAGTTTGTTTAACAAACAAGCACCAATGGCGCCAAATGGCGGAGTAATTAAAAATTATACCTAACCCATATAGTTAATAAAATTATAATAGGAGTATTTATATCATGGCATTAAAAGATTCAAAAATGTTTGATTTAGGATATGGCAATCTTCTTGCTGGTATTCAACGTGGTCAAGACAAAGCAGATAGGGCTCGTGAAAGAGCAGAAGACAGAGAGTTTACTCGTGAACAAAAAAAGCAAGACCAAGAGTTTTCAAAGTCTGAACGCATTGAAGGTCAAGAGTTTGCTAAAAACGAAGCTGAGTTAAATAGAACTCAAGAAACATCTGTAGTTGGACAAAAAGGCGATATAACAAGTAGGCAAATAATTGAAAAAGCAGAGCAACAAAAAATATTAAATCAACAAATAGGCAATATTGATATATCTAAAATAAGAACTCAAGCTCAGTTTAATAAAGTTATGCAAGATGCAAAAATGAAATTTCAAGGAAAAGAAGGAGATAAGAATAGAACTTTAAAAAGTCAATTATTAGACACAGAAATTACCGCCAGAGAAACACAATGGAGAGCTCAACTTAATAGTACAGAAAATTTAGCTACCGAAGCTAGACAACATGAAAAATGGTTAGCTGAATTTAAACAAACTGGAAATGAAAAATTATTAAGAGAAAGATTTACTTTTGATGCATCTGAAAGTGCATTAGGTAGAGAATCAAGTGCGTTAGCTTTAGATAAAAAATTAAGTGCAAGTGCTTTATCTGATCAATTAAGAATAAAATCTAACGAAGCAATTAATAGTGCAAACATTATAGCTACTGCAGCTGAAAGTGTGTTAAAAAGAGCGCATGATAAAGGTATGTCAAAACAAGAAGCGCAACAAAGAGCAGATAATTACAAATTAAAACTTAAAGATGATTTTGATTTTTATAAAAAACAAGGCACACTTGGTTTAGAATTAGCTAGAATAGGTAAAGAACAAGAAGCTGATAAAACGTATTCATTTGACCCATCTTTTACAAATAAATTGTACGAAGAAACAGGTTTAATGGGGTTTGATGAAAATGAAATTTTAGCAGATTTTAGAGGTGATGCAGAAGACCCTAAAAAACCTAATATTTTTTCTGGACTTGCTACAAATGTACAACAAGTAATGCAAACTTCTTCTGACAATCCTCAAAGACAAGAAGTGTTAAATGCATTAATAAAAGCACAAGAAAGGTTTTCTGACCCAAGATTTTATGATTCAGGAGCAGACAGAACTATGGGTCACTCAAATGAAGCTTTTTCTAATTTAAAAGGCATTCAAAACCTTATGCAGTTAATGGGAGAAAAAGGGATTCAATCAATTAAACAAATTGACCCAAATGCTAACGATAGTGGTTATAGTGAAAATATGCTTGGGCCAGTAATGCCTACTATTAATGCAGCAGGTTCTGCAACTTATAATGCAACACAAGATGTTATTAATTCTTTAATTCAAAATTATCAAGAAAATAAGAAAAATAAGACAATATATCCTGATATGCTTATTGGCTCTTAAATAAATGGATCAAAATCAACTCGCACAATACATAAATGCGTATCGTGTTAGTCCTCATCTTTTTAATGACGATGAAGTAGACGAACTTACTAAGTACGCTAAAGAAGCTAATATCAACTTCAATAGAAATATGGATGTTGAGGAAAGCAAACAATCTGGTGTTGTAAGCCAATTTATAGGTGGAGTAGCCGAAGGGTTTCTTGGGCCATTAAACATTTTTGGTGGCTCTACTAAAGACCCTGTTACATCTGCGCAACAAATATCTAGAAGCATTGGTAGTCTAATTGGTTTTGTTCCTGGGCTATTAGGTGGCCCTATAAAAGCAGGTGGAACACTTGTAGCTAAAGCAGGTAAAAAAGTATTAGGTAGAAAGATTGAAGCAATTGGTGGAGCGTTAATGCTTGAGTCTATTCCAATACGTGCTGCTAATAAAATTCTTGGTAAGGAAGTGGGTGAAGGAGTACTTGCTAAATACGGAGGCAATGCAGGGCAAATAGCAGATAGTTTTTTAAAAGGCAATACTGTTATGGGCAATGTTGCGCAATCAGCAGTTCATCTTGGTACTGCTAGTGCAGTTAGTGAGTTTTGGAAAGGCCCTGATGCAGTAAAAGATAGCTTTATACATGGTGCTATAGCAGGCGGTGCATTTGGCACTATAGGAAACTATAAACTACTTATAGAAAAAGCAATAGGCGCACCTAGTCCTATAGTAAGAAAGTTTGCTGAAAGTAAGCTAAGAGAAGGTATTGCAAAAGGGTTAGCAGGAAGTGCATTTCAAGGTGGTATGGCTACAATGCATGGTGCTGATACTGCAACTCAAATATATGAATATGCATTAGGGGCATATTTTGGCTCTGTACACCCATCGGTACATCAAAAAATAGGTAGAGAGTATTTTAATAAATATAGTGCTGATAGAAGTAAAATGAATTATAAAATGCTTGAAGACCCTGAATTTAATTCACTTCCTAGTGATGCTAGAGCAGAAGTTAAATCTATACATGATAAATACGTTGGTGAAAGATTTGACCAAGTAGCTAAAACAATGAATGGCATTGACCCTTTTGATGTTAGTAAGGGAGCGCAAGAATTAAGAAATGCTTTTGCTGAAGAGAGATACGAAAATTATAGTACTCGTAATAAAAAGTCTAGAGAAGACATGACTGCCAAAGATGAACTTGAAGCGCAAAAAGAAATTGTTGCTGAACATGAAGAACTAGGCAATATTATTCAAGAAGGTACTCGTATTGGAGAAGAAATTGCTACAATTAAACCAGACAAACTTGAAGGTGAAACTAAGCGTATATACGATACACTGACTAAAGAACAAGTAGAGCAGATAAAAGAAGGCAATTACGATTTAATCTATAATGAGTTTGGTAAACGTAATGAGTTTTTTAGTGAACTAGAAAACAAATACACAGGACAAGATTTTATACGTCAACATGAAGACGCTAGAATACAATCTGAATTAGATAGTGACCCTGTATTACGTAGGTTTTTTAATGATGTAAATACACAAGTACAATCTAAAGAAGGCAATGAATTAACGCATTTAGAAATAGCAGATAAAGTAGTTAAGGCAAATGAACTTGTAAAAAAGAAACTAGGTGAACAAAAAGAAAGACAACAAACAGGTGAAAGCTTAGAAAAATCATCTGCAGGTATGAAAGTAGGCGATAATTTTAACGCAAATTTTAAACAAAAAGTTAGAAGGTTTGAATCAGATTCTAGTTTAGAGCCAGGTAAATCAGTAGTTGGTAGAATATTTAAAAATGGAGATATTTTAGTTTATGAAGGCACTAAAAAACTTAATTCTAAAGAACGTAATAAACTTATTAAAAAAGAAATATCAGAAGCTGAAAAACAATGGTTTCAAACAGAAAAATCATTAATAGAAGGAGGTTTTAGTAAGGAACAAATAAGCAAAGCAAAAAATAAAATACCAGAACTACGCTCTGATTATTTAAAAAATAGAACTAAAAATTTAAAAGAACAAGAAACTGGAAAAAATACTAAACTAGAAAAAACTACATCTAAAGAAGACGCTAAACTTTTAGAGATAAAAAATAAAATAGCTTCATTGAGAAAAAAAGATGGAAGTATTAGTAAGGAAGATTTACCAGAACTTCAAAGATTGCAAAAAGAAATAGTTAAGCGACAAGGATTTTTAAATACAGATACAACAGGCAGTAAACAACGTATTCAAAATATAAAACCTGAAAAAATGCCATTGATTGATAAATTAGTAGAAAAAGAAATAACTGATGGCATAAGAAAAAACAAAAACCCAGATAGTGTGCAAAATAAAGTAGCTGAAATATTGAAAAGCGAAGGCATGTATGTATCAGATATGAATACATTATCATTATATATTAAAAACAGAATAAATAATGGGGAAACAATAGGTAATAATAAAGAATCATTTGGTGTGTGGAGACAAGGTGAAACAAGTAAAATCAAACAATCTCCTAAACAAACAGACCCACTTAAACAAGAATTTGACAGATATGAACTATTTAAAAATGAGGTATATAAAGAGTTAGCTGTTAAGCCTACTGATACTATAGATAGAGCATTAACTCAAAGCTATGAGCGTTTTAGACAGAATAAAAAGCAATACCATAGTGCATTTGATTTAGATAGCGGTCAATTAAACAAAATAGAAGAGTATTCTAATAATGTACGTAAGGTTTTATCTCACCCTATGCTTCCGCATGAAAAAATATATAAGCATGGTAATACTTATGTGATAGATGAAATCATTCAAAATGGTAAATCATATGATCCATTAGCTACAAAAATCCGTTTTGAGAACAATGAATTAATTGTTGACCATATATTGTCTCCAGAAAAAATGGCTGACCTTATGGTTCAAGTAGCTAAAAAAACTAAAAGTCAATACATATGGACACCTGAAAAAGACAAAGGTAAGCTTATAGTTCGTACTTATCATCCTAATACTAAAAAAACAAAATTAAATGATATTTTAAAAACAAAAAAAGAACGTAAACATTTTACGTTTGACCAACAAGAGTTTTTAAAACTTACAGGTATTGATAAATTAGGTTCAAAGTCTAAAAAAATGTGGAAAGAACTACACGAAGATATGTTTAAAAGTAACTATCTATATGACCCTAAAGGTCAGTTTAAAAGTGCATTAGACTTAGTTAAACGTAGTAGTTTACTTTCAAGTAAAGATTATGCATTAAATGCTAACAAATTTAAAGATTTTACTCCAGACGGAAAATTAGATGTTATTTTTGTTGATGATGTTGCAAGTGCAAAAGACCCAAACAATCCTATTAAGCCTGAAACATACAACGTTAAACGAATTGGTAAAGATGGTAAGGAAGTTGTTGAAAAAAGAGTACATGAAAGTGACGTAGATGGTTATATAGTACTTCATACTGAATTATTTAATAAAATAGTAAAAGACATGGGGTTAGACCCTACAACATCCCACATTAAGCCTACTATAGCTACAGAAATAGATGGCAAGTTATTTTTATTAAAAGGCGGAATACATCCCTCACAAAAAGGATTTGATGCAGTAATGCCAAATAAAGGTAGTATGATTGTTATGACATCGGCTGCTAAAGTAAATCCTGGCAAAACTTATACTGCATATCCAAATAAGAAAAATGAGTACAAATTTTATAAAGATGGTAAAGAAACAATACCTGAAACAACAAAAATTAATATAGATGATTTACGAATTAATTTTGGAGTATATGGAGATAAACACGCTTTAAGCCCTGTATCAATTAAAAGACAGATGCATAGCACTCTTGCAGGATTAAATATAACTGCAAAACAACAACAAGCATTAATGCAAATATTTAAAGATTCTTATTTAGGCATTGAAAAACAAAATAAATACGTACAAGAAATGCTTGATAATCCTAACTTAAAAGTACCTGCAGATTTTAACATTAGCAGAATAGGGCATAAACAAGTAGCCGATATTTTAAATAGCAATTCAAAAAGCCCTGTAGTTAAAAAATTAGTAGATGATATATTTAAAATAAATAGTGAGCGTAAACGAAGCGAGTCTTCAGAAATTGATGACATTGATTTAATGGAATCAAAGAATTACGCTGATAGAATTGCAAAAGAATTTAAAGACACAGATTATAATGCATTGGCAGTACGCTTTTTAGAAGACCAATCAGGAAACTTTAACGATGCAGTATTGCGATACGTTACAGATAAGTATTTAAATCCTCAATACGATTTTAGTGCATCTTCATGGGTAGCTGGTAATCATGCTTTGTTTAAAAATAGATTACCTAATAAAGAAATTAGAGAAGATCATTTTATGCTTGGTCATAGTATGAAAGATATGAAACACAAAGAATTTGGCACACTTGAAAGAGCTTGGAATGCTTTTCAAGCAATAAAAAAAGATGGTTTTAAAACAGCAAAAGGAAGTGTTTATATTTTAGAAAAAGGAAATAAAACAACTAGAACTAAAGCAAAAAGACCTGAACATAAAGATTTTGGACTAAAAGAGACATCTCTTGCTACTGTGTATTTGACAAAAGATCAAGCGATGCGATTAGCAAGTAAATTTGGTGTACTTAATGCTAATGGTAAAAAATCATTGTCTTTATCAAAAGATGGTATTTCAGTAAATGGAAAACTTTATGGTGGAGCTGTTAAACCTAAAAAAGGTTTAATGCCTCTTGAGATATGGCAAAAAGATGGGCAATTGTCAAAATATCATTTGGGGAATAAAATTACTGAACTTTTAAAAGGTGCTAATAAAAAAGAAATACAAAAATTTAAAGACGAACATTTACGTATTGCAGTAATGCGTGTACCTAGTCCTGATATTAGTGGTACTAGAGTATTGTATTTTGATGGCTTTACAGGAAAGAAAAATGGTGCATATGATTATGGTACTTATCTTAGACAAAAAGACCATTTTAATATTGATGGTGCTGATGTAGATGGTGATAAAGTATTTTTATATCAAGGTATGCCTAAAGAATATTTAGATGGCGTTTATGCTAAGAAAAACAATTTAGAGCGCAAAGGCATTGCAATTGAAAACAAAGCTAAAAAAAATGACCAATTATATAGTAAAACAAAAGACCCTGTAGCATATAAAAAAGAATTAGAATACATTAATAGCAGTATATCTCAATACATGCCTAATGCATTAATTCGTTCAGGTAGGTCTGCTAAAATAGGCAAAGATGGTATGGGTACAATTGTATCTGCAAAAGAATATTTAAATATCATTTTTAGTGACCTTATAAATAAAGGCGGAATGAAAGAATTTAAATTAAAAAGCAAAGGTGAGGTCTACGGAGTTTTAAAAACAGGAGGAATGGATAAAAAAATTCTTGAAAGAGAAAATGGATATAAAGACCATTCGTTAGAAACTTCTTCAAGAACTGCTGATTCTAGTGGTTATTATAGGCTTATTGATGCTTATAAAATGACAGATATATTATTAAACAAAGGTATGCCTTACGCAAGAGTAATGTTGTTTAAAGGTAAAAAACCAATGCTAGATAGTAATGGTAAGCAAATAAGTCGTAAGCCAAGCTATGGGGATTTACGAAATATTGAAGAATATGCTGATTTATTTAGAGTTAAGAATAATTTATATCGCAGTAAAAATCAAGAAGGTAAAAGACCGAATTTAGATGCAGTGCAAAATAATTTGCGTGCATTTAGCGAACTTAATATAAAGCACCAATCTAGCCTTACTGAATTAGGAAGTGCATTTGGCAAACCTGAAAATTTAATTAATACAAATTTAATACGACCTGAAACTATTAATTTTAATAAATACAATCGTTTTGTACGTGAGTTTCAAGGAGGTTTTAAAGACCCTAGTTTATTAAAATTTATTCGTAGAATGAAAATTACCATTGTTCCTGATTTGGGTCAACGCAGATATGATAAAACAGATAGTAAAAAACCTGTAAAAGAAACTACATATAAATCAAATGATCTTATGGACGCTACAAGCGTATTAATTCAAAACAAAGCTGGTGAGCGTTTATATAACGACATGATTAAAAATGGTTATAAAGAAGCAGACTTTATTGAGTTTGCAGACAGAATATCATTAGAGGCAATTAGTTCTAAAGATGATTATGCAAAAATACGTTCTATTGACCCTTCATTACGTAAAAATAAAAAAGTACGTACTACTGAAGACGCAGAAGAACAAATAAGGGCAAGGCGTAATGAAATATACGAAACTGCAAAAGAATTAGGCATAAGTCCTATCAATGCATCTAGATATTTTGATATGTATATGCTTGGCAGTTTATATCCTCAAACTAGAACGCAAAAAGAATTACGCATTGTACACGAAAATAAATTAAAAGAAGCTCAAAAAGCTCCTAATACATTGCGTAATGGCAAGTTTAATAAAAACAAGCAATTAACTATTAAAAGATTAACAGAAGAATTAGATAATTTTAAAAAATATTACAATAAAACAAGTAGGCATAATTATCCATATCTAAGTAATGAAATACCAAACTCTAGTAAACGATTTTTTATGAATACGTTTAGTCAAATTTTTGATAAAGCAGTTATGCCTAAGATAAAAACAGAAGTTGAAAAAGCTAGTGTAAATCCTGTTATGGATAACGTTAATAAAAAAGGAGCTGAAACAACTCAACAAAAAGACCAAGGAATAAAAGAAAAGTTTGAAGAATTATTGCCACATAAAAATCTTTTTGATTTAAAAGTATCAGATAAAAGCACTAAAGTACCCGCAGATGTAAAAGCAGATGCTAAACGTATTGTAGAGGCATTTAAAAAGTTTCCAGAACATTCATTAGATGATATAAATGGCATGTTTATTGACATGATTAAAGATAGAGATAGAGTTGGATATGGTATTGAAGAAGCTACTTATGCAGATTTAAAACATTTTGCTAATGCATTGGAAGAGATTGTTTACAATAGACCTAAAGGCGATAAAGTTTCTTGGGCTGATAAATATTTATTTCCTCAACGGGTTGCAGAAAAACAATTTACACATGATTTTAGCATTCCAGTAGTTAAGGAAGTCAATTTTAGAGATGCTAAAGGTAAGCTTGGCAGAACAAGTATTAAAGTGCCATTAGGTACAATGCAACATTTACAAAATAGTTTTGGTAGTATTTATACTCTTCAAAATATAGTTACAAATATTGCACAAGAAGAACGTGATGCATTTTTTACATGGCGCGCTCCTATACTAGACAAACCTAATGGAGTTGGTGAAGCTAATAGGTTGCATCAAGCAGCAATGACTAGGTGGCTTAGAAATGAAGGCAAAAGCGAACTTGACAAAGAATACAATTGGAAAGAATGGAAAGAAAACGAAGCATTATATAATTCATTAAAAAACAATACATACGATACAATTGTTAAAGGGCAAAGAATTGAAGTAACTGGTGAGAAGTTAATGCGTACTATTGCAGAGCAAAACGATGCATTTTTAACTAAAGTATATAATGGGTTAGTTAAATCAAATTTAGATTTCAGTTTAATAGATGTGTATTCGTTATCTGGAGAAAAAGGTCAAACACCTAATTACGAAGCGTTTAACAAGCAAAATAGTTTTATGAAATACAACGCTAAAACAGGCAGAGTAAATCTTGAATTTTTAGAAAACAAATATTTAAAACCTTTAGCAGAAAATGGAAGACACATATTAAAACAATTAGGTAAAAATGGATTTACAGCTGAATTATTAGGTCGTATACGTTACGAACAACAATTAGAATCCTTTGCAAGTAAAAAGCCTTTAAATCAGCAAAAAGCATATAGAGAAAGATATAGACAAAAATTTAAATTAAGTGATAGTATAGAATTTGAAGGGTATAGAGACAATGGCACTTTTTTTAAAGGTGTTGGTGAAGTTAAAGGTAGATATTTCCCACGAATGTTTCATGGCGATACAAAAGCAAGTAAAATTAAACTGCAAACGTTTATGGAAAATAAGCGTATAGAGTTAAGAAAACAGTTAGAACAAAAATATACATATGATCCATCGCTAACTAAAGAACAACGTGAAGCTAATTCAAAAATACCAATAGATAAACGTTTTGAGTTAAAGAATAGTGATTTTAAACGAATTGAAAATACAACAACTCAAGAATCACAAGACGCTATGTATAAACAGATTATTAATGAAAAGATAGCTGAACTTGAAACAATGTTTGAAGCACAATTAGGTAAATCATTAACATTAGATAATGGTAGTGGGCAAGAAGGTGCTGATTATTTATGGTCAAAATATCAAAATAAAGAACACGCTGAAAGGCAAGGTCACTTTTCAAAACCTGGCAGTGGTCAGTCAAGAGGTGAAGAGCCTATGCCTGGAGCTAGTTATGATTTTAAAGTAATTGAAGCTTATCAAGAACAATGGATTAATTCATTTTTTAAAAATGCTACATCATTAATAGGTAAAAGAGCAATAGATAGGTACGTTGAGTTAAATCCATTAAAAGACAAAGAAGCTACAGAAGGTTGGGCTAATCTTATGAGAGATTATACTACAGATGTATTAGGTCAGCCATCTATGTATAATCCTAAAACATTTGGACTTAAAAAAGCAGAAATTGCAAAATACGAAGCAATTATCAAAGCATACGACAGAGAAAGAAAAGGTAAAAAACTTAAATTTAAAACAGTAGAAAAAATATTTGAAAATAGAGCTGAAGATATAGCTCAAAAAATGGCTCAAGGCAAAGAGTTTACAATATCTGATGCTATGAAAGAACGTGCTGAATCTGAATTAGCAAAAAACAAAAAGTTTCAAACATGGGATAAACGGTTATTTTATTACGTAACAGATGAAGCTGGAATTAATGCTTTAGATAAAGTAAGTACAAAACTATGGGGTAGAAAAGATAAACCTAAATTACCTTTTTATGGAGAACTACCAAAAAGTCCAGAAGCTAGAAGACAAACACTATCAAGAATATTGCATAAAATAGGAGCATCAGAAGCTAAATGGCAGTTAATTACATTGTTATCACACCCTAAAACAGCAGTAGCTAACATGTTTGGCGGTAGTCACAATACAATAGCAAGTGCAGGTTTATATAATTTTGCTACTGCATCTTTTAACAAAAAACGTTTATTAGCTACCACATTTAAAGGAACAAAACTTAATGATGGTACTGAAATAACAACATCAGAACATTTACGTAGGTTTGCTGAAGAAAGTGGAGCGCATGAAACGTTTTACGTAACAGAAGCATCATTAGAACGTAAGTTTGCAGGTAAAGAAGCAAAAGAGTTTGTAAGAGAAGTTCAAGAAAGCCTTAAAAACAACGCTAATCTTTCTGAAGCTGATGTTTTTTCCATTGCTAAGAAATATAAAGTAACAGATGCTATTACTAACATTGCTGCAATACCAATGCGTATATCTGAGAAAAAATTAAGAACAGATAGTTTCTTTGCACACTATTTAAACGCATATAACAACCTTAAAGATTTTATACCAAACATTAAACACAATGATCCATACGTTATTAATATGGCATTAAAAGGAGTAGAAGCAACACAGTTTTTATATCATAGTGCATTTAGACCTAATTATAGTAGAACTGCAATTGGTAAAATGATGACACGTTTTCATCCTTTTGCATGGAACTCAGTACGTTTTAGAAGGCAAACATATCAACGTGCTGCTAGGTATGGATTTAAGCCAGGAACTGATTCTTTTAATAAATTTAAACGATTAGCTACATTAGATATGTTTGCATTATCATTAGCTAATATGTTTACTAGTAGCGTTTTTGATGCAACAGTACCACCTCCGTTAAATTGGATGCAAGATACTGCTGATTGGCTTTTTGGTGATGAGCGTGAAAGAGAAAGAGCTTTCTTTTCTTCATGGCCTCATCCTGTATTAGCACCATTACAAATAGTAACTCCACCTATTGCTAGATACCCTATGACATTAATTAATGCTACTATTAATGGCAATTGGGAACGTTTTGCAGATTATTATTTATATACGTTTTTTCCATTTGGAAGGTTAGGACGTAGTGTAGTTAAAACAATGGAAACACCTGAAATGTGGGTAGAGCAAATGACAGGCATACCTATACATGGCATTGGCAGAGAAAAAAGAAATCTAGTAGAATCTGAGTAATTCCACCCCTAGTACCACCCTTATTTTTTTATATTAATAATTTATACTAAATTAAATCGTGTAATATTGTAAATGTAGGAGGCTTGTCATAGCCACTAAGTGTATAAAGTAGAGTTTGTTATGGTTATTTATATGAGGGAAATGCAGTCTTAGACTGCAATGGGGTTGCAGGGGTCGCAGGTTCAAATCCTGTCGCTCCGACTCTCGACAAAACTGCTTTTTTTACTTTTGGCATTATGGCTCATAGCCACATCATAGCCACAAAAGGAGTGATTTATGCCTTTAAAAGAGAATTTGGTCAAAGATCAATGGGGTAATATATATTATCGAAAGCAGATTGATAAAAAGCGCATTATTTTACCTGCTTATACTAAAAAAGATAAAATAGCCAATAAGTTGCATTCAGCTTTAGAGTACCAAGCTTTAAATGAATACTACAATCCAAAAGTAAGAGTAGATAACATTAGTTTTAAAAAGCTTGTTAAGCTATTCTTAAATGATAAAGAGAATAATTCAAAATGGGCTAATGCAACAAAAGAAACATATACATATGTATTAAAAGCATATGTTAAAAACGGAGTATTGCCAAAAAATAAACAAACAGCAGTAGGGTACATCGCTAGAATAAATGCATGTATTAATTGGGGTACACGTAAAAAGTACAATACAAAAGAAAAGCTTAGAAAGATTCCAAAAAGAATAGGAAGAACTAGAGTTTTTAATGATAAGGAATTAGCTTTAATAATGAACAGTCATCCTAATGCTGATTTACAAGAGTTTTTTAACTTTGCTTATTATACAGGTGCAAGACGTGGTGAGATATGTAATCTTAAAGCACAACAAATACATCCTACATATATTGAAGTAAAAGGCAAATCAGATAAGCGTATTATTAAATTAAATAGTCAAGCTAGACACATACTGTTTTCTAGAGAAAAACTATGGGGCTACAAAGGTGATTTTGTGAGTAAAAAGTTTAAGGCATACCTAAGGCAGCTTAACATAAAAGACGCACAATTTCATGACCTACGCAGGACATTTGGCTTTAATCTTATTAAAAAGGGATTACCTATTTACACAGTTAGTAAATTGTTAGGGCATAGCAGTATTAACATAACAGAAAGCCATTATGCTCCTTTATTAGTAAGTGACATTGAAGAATTTAAGTTGCCTACTGGCAGTTAGGGCAAGTTACATTAGGTTTAGGCAATCTATCGTAATTGTCCCAATATTGAACTGCTTTTATTTTTCTGTGTTTAATTGGTTTTAAAAAAAAGTTCCACGTTTTATTGCAAATTGTACACTTTTGAAGTGGGTAACGACTTTCTTTTATTTTTCCTAAAGCACGTACACTGTTAATGTGTCTTATATATGCTTTATCAAACCATTCTTCGCTAAAATAATGTTGTAATGTTAATATTTCAGCTTTTGTTTTTGATTCGTATTCCTCTTGTACGAATCTATCTCTGGAAATCCGACCCTCAAGCATATAGCTCTCAGGTCGGTTTTTCATTTTGTTATCCTTTAGTTAAGTACTTTTTTATTCTTTCTGCTAATATAGACACTAATAAAAGCATCATAAATAACGATATAACCCATATTAAGGCAGCAATACCAAGTATAAATAAGTTTGCTATCCATTCAGCCACATTAAGAACTAGCATTATGTTTATACGTTCTGTAATTATTTATTTTTACTATTAGGTCTTTACAGTCTTTCATTAATATAGGTTTTAATGTTCCTATCTTAGATAAAAAATCTCTAGACTCTTTTAATAATTCTCTTAGTTCATTATTTTGCTCTTCAAGAATTAGCATTTGTTCGTTTTCAGGTATTTTCATATATCGTCTTTCCTTATTTGCATTTTTTACATTGTTCACGTTTTACTCCATATGTAGGCATATCTTCATATTGGATAAATTTCTTTTTACTACTAAACCAATCGTTTTGCCATACTTTTTTACAGTCTACACAGTACTTTAATGCACATCTTTGTAGAGATCGTTTTTTTCTTACGTTAATTGGCTTTCTACTTACTTCGTTTGAAGTTTGTATATACCAAGGGTTTTTTATTTCCATAATTTTTAAATAAAGGGCATGGTAGCTTTCACCATTAAGACAAGGAGCTAATTTTATAGCCTTTTTGCCCTTTAAATGTTTTGAGACTCATGGCGCCAACCATACATTAACATTCATTTATACAACAATTTCATTTTACCACAACCTACAATAGGCCTTTCGTAGTTTAATGATTTATAAAAAAAGTTAAATATGAGTCTCAAATTCTTATTTTTTATTTCCTGCTTTTATTTTTTCATTTTCCTCAAACGTAGGTTGACCTAAATGTCTCCAAATGTCATCCATTATTGATTTGCCATCATTAGACATTCTATCTCTATCAAGATATTCTAAATCATTTAATAATTGCATTAACCTTTGAGTTAGTTCACTTCCTATATTTGCTTTTAGTTTTTGCATTAGTCACAATTTCCTGTAGTACAAACACCGCCTTGAGCAGCAATAACTTGGTCTTGCGTAACATTTCTATCTATAGCTCTATTTAAGTCTGTTATTTTAGATTGAGCATCACGAACAACATCGCCAATCTTATTTAACAAGTTACCTTCTTTATCCGTTTCGTAAAGAGCAGTTTGAATTGCTTTTAACTCTTCTAAAGTCAGTTCAGGTTTAATTACATGAACATTTTTAGTTATTACTTCTGTTTTAGTTTCTATTTCTAGCATTTTATGTCCTTTTTATGAGTATTCTATTTCTATGTAATCTATTTCGTTTATATGAAATACGATTCTTTCACTTATTTTATCTAAACTAGGATTATTACAACCTTCAGTTTGTCCTTTTAAATCAACCCACATATATCTATGAACTCTTTTTGACATCCATACAAATTCTATATTGTGAACATTATAGCGTTTTCCATTTTTTAATGTTATGTGATTAATGTTGTTTGTTTCAAAAATCAGTTCAAGATATGCTTGAGATAGGTTGCTATTTTCTTCTAGCATAATTATCCTTTTAGTTTTTTTAATAAGGTTAAGAAAATATTTATATTCATAAGAGCGTAGGTATCTCCACGATCTTCTCTGAATGCTACTATATCTGTATGCTCACATTTTAAAAATGAAGCTATCTTTTTTCTACGCTTTGCTTGAACTGTATATTCTTCTACTGTACAGTCTACTTCTTCATGGAGCCCTAATGATTGACCATTAGAACCCCATGCACGTACAGCTTTTAAACCAAACTCTTTAGCTTGATTTACAATTTCACGTTCAAAAGCATTGCCTTTTTGTTTACTTGGACTTGCCATATTTTTTTCTTTCGTGTTTTAGCTTAATTAAATAAGCAGTTAAATAAATAATAGCATCAAGAACTTCTTCTAATGTTTCTTCATAGAAGTCTCTACCATCATACAATGGTAGAGGCCCTCCATATCTATCTGCACCTAAATGCAATCTTGATTCTATTTTTTTTATTAATTCACTTCTTACGTCTAATTCATTTACAGAAGCCATTTATTCCACCTATGTAGTGTTATACTTATTTCCATAGGGCCTACACCAAAACCTGCAGTAATGTGTTCGCCATTTGTTGAATGTATTCCTATAGTTAAGTTGATTATCCAAAGAAGAATAAGGGATGTCATAGCACCCCTTTCTTCTTGCTTGTATTTAAATGCAATAAGTCCATCAGCTATATTTAGCCTCACACTTGTTCCCATCTAAATGTTTTCGGTTGAAACTCGAATTGTAATTTCATTTTATTCTCATCTCGTGATTTCTTACTAACAACGTAACGAGTCATTTTATCTCGTTCACCACTTATCATAATAACTTTATCAGCTTTTTGAACAACAGTCATACTGCCTTTAGCAGCAGTCATTTCAGCTGAGCCATTTCTAGCACCATCTTTATTCATGTGATGAACACCTATAACAATTAAATCTTGAGTGATTGCAATTGTTTTAAGTGTGTTGATAATCTTATTCATACGTTCAAAGTCATTATATACATTATCTACATTAATGTCTTCGGTAGTGTCAACTACGAGTATTTTTGGTTTTATTTCTGCTATTTGTTTTTCTAGTCTACTCAATTCAATTGGATCACTTAATACCGATATTTGTTTAAACTCTCTACCAAGGTTTGATTTTTGTTCTTCATTAATTGCTTCAGCAACTGCTTTTTCTTTTGGTAAACTGTGAGTTATTTGACAAAAACGTCTAAACATTAAATGATGATGTAATTCAAGACTTAAATACAAACAAGTAAGATTTGGTAGGTTAGCTACGAGGTTTTGTACAAACGCAGTTTTACCTAAACCTGTATCTCCAAGCAAAATAACTAATTCACCAGGGTAGACAGTATATTTCTGACCTTCTCTAGGAAGTTTCCATATTTCACCAAAATCAAACGATTTATCTGTAAAATCTTGTTTAATGTAATCTTGGTAAGAAGATTCCATTTGTTTTGAGTTTTTAATATTTAAAGAATAATCCTTACGTTTGTAATAAATGCATTTTGTACTGCACCATTGTGACATAATAGGGTCATCACATCCGTATTGATAACCTTCTTTAAATACTTGCTTTGAGCATGATTGCGATTCTTTATCTAAGCCAGAATATGTTTTTAATGCAACTTCTACAATTTCTTGTGGAGTCCCATTTCTTCTAAGCCAAGATGCAATGCGCATCATAGTTTCATTTCTCTGTCCTTGAATAGGCCCAGCGTGATATGCTTTTTGCATACAGGTAACAATAGCGTTAGGGTCACCTTTTATCTTATGTAATTTTGCAGTTAAAGGAATTGATGCTCTCATTGGTTTTTTAATTAAATGAGAAAGCATTGTATCTACTTCGACATATTCATCAAACCAAAGACCATGTTCTTTGTAAGGTTTAGATGCCACGTGTTTAATGTCAGTCATATCCCAACTAAAAAGGTCTTCTCTGTCTATTTTTGTTTTATAGAGTCCTGATTTTTTATTAATAGTTCCACCTGCACGAATCAATCTTGGTTTATCAAAGATATTATCAGCTTCAGGAAATATTTCTGCAATTGTGGTTTTAACAGTAGTAGGAAGATCAACACCAGATTCAAATCCAAATACATCAGCTAGATGTACATGAAATCCTGTACCACTATACCATATAGTATAGTAATCATCTGGAATGTTGTAATTATTAACCAACTCTTCAGTAACAAAATACCGCATTAGATTAAGCAGTTCTTCGTTTTCTAAACTTCCTTTATCAAAGTCTAAAATGATTTGATTAATGTTAGCTAACCCACTATAGTTTTGTATTGTTCTAGTTTTATCTATATGTGTTTTAAGATTTGCATCAAAACAATACCAACTATAATACACTTCACTATTATCTTCTACTTTACTGATAAAGTCATGCAGTTGATGTAACTGCATAACTTTACCACGATTACTAACAGATGGAGAGGCTACTTCTACAAACTGTTTTTTAATGTCCAAGTATTTTCTCCGTATTTCATTTCTTGGTCTGTTAATTGAAGACCGCTATCACGTAACAAATGAGATTCTTGGTTGCGTAAGCGTCTAAACTCACGTTCTACTGTGGAAGGGAGAACACTACGTTGATGCCAACTTTTTATAAACTGAACACAATCAGTTTGTATGTTGTGATTAGCTATTGTTGAACCATCAGATTGATTACCTAACCATTCAATAATCATATCAGATATTTTAACCCTAGCCATTAGAAAGGCATCCCATCGTCTTCAGCTTCAATCTGGATTCCATCGTTTTCAGCTTCAAATGCAGCAGCATGTTTATCTGTTGGCGCATATTCTTCTGATGACCATTTAGCTTTTTCTTCTTCTGCGTGTGCATATTTTCCTGGAACGTAATCATGTTGCTCTTTGTCTTTAAACATTTCAAGCCATTCAGTACGTAATACATTTGCACCTTCTTCAACAGTTTTTACTGTTTTCCAAAAGTTTCTATATGTACCTGTAGTTTCATACTCAGCACAAACTAGTGAGCGTCCAATTAAATCAGCTTTTACTTCATCTCTAAAATCATCACCTTTATCATTTAAAGCTGTTAATGGGTCAACGCCTGTTGCTTCAATAAACTTTTTAATATAAAAGCTACCGCCTTGCCCAACTGTTTTACTTGTTCCGTAATCAACTGCTACGTCTTGTTCTTTTTCATGATTACCCGCTAACCAAAACTTTTTTGCCCATTGAGATGATTCATTTTTAATATGAGCAATTAAGTGAATATCTTGGTTGTAAGTATTATTTTCATTTACAGTAATATCTTCAATAGTATAAACATCAAAGTAAACTCCTTTTGGATATTGACTAGATGAACTTTTACTGCTTTGTTTTTTAGGCTTAAACATTATTTCTTCTCCTGTTTTGTTTTATTATATTTTGCAATTGCTCTTTCAAGTAAGTGTTCAGTCCAACCATTTTCATCTAAAGCATCAGTTGAATCTTGTTGACCTGCTTCAGCAAACTTTTTAGTCCATTCTGCTATGATCTTTTTACCAACTTGTTTTGTTCTTTTGTGGCCTTCTTTAGCATCTTGAATACGTATTTCTGCTTCAGCAGTACTTATGACATATCCATCTATTGCAATTTTCTTAAGTGCAAGTTTATCTTTTGGTATTGTATTAGCATCACGAGCAAGTCTATCTATTTTAATAGATTGGTCTTGAGTAACACATCCTTTTAACACAGGTGAACCATTGTGATGCATTTCTGTTCTGTTATCCATACTATCAGGGTCACGAGTATCGTCAATAGCAAATAAGCCATTACAAGCATATTTACGAGCATACGTACTAGCAGTACCTGACATTTGTGGGTCATCCATACCTCTTTTATTAACTGCTTCACGAGCTAATGCAGTTGCATTTATTTCATCTTCACCATCAGATAGAGTTACTGTAGCTTCTATGTAATTCAAACCATTTGAACCAATTAGCTTATCTGTCATTCTTATATTAAGATTCGTTTGCTCTAATAATGGTTTTACATTTTCCAATATATCACTAAGAGTGCGATAATCGAATTTTGCAAAATCATTTTTATGTGCTTTATCCACTTTTAAAGTGCTTTGTATAAACATTAACTTTTCATCAATGTTGTTAAATTCCAGTTCTTCTGGGTTTTTTATTGCCATTTATTTAGTTTCTCCTGTTTTATTATATCTATGTAACATCCAAATACTTCACTTTGGGTTTTATCTTTACTTTCTATTTCATAATGACAAAATTCTATGCCATCATGCGTTTTGTAACCATCTTCACAAATTCTTGAACAATTGGCACATACTGCTAAATCTGAATAATACATATTCATATCGAATTGCTCCCCCTTGATAAACATTAACCATGACGTTAAATATATATAAGTAAGAGGGAGCATTCAGATTAGCACAAAGCCATTGCGTTATCGTGCAATGATATGTGTCTTTCCAAAATTTTGTTTGGAGGTGTAGTTTTTAGTGACTCTGTACAGGCATTGTATAAGCTCCATACTGTGTTTGAATCAAACTCTTCATGCGAAGGTTTAAACCATTCTTTTTTAGCTTTTTGCATTTGTCTAGGAGTCATATCGCCATTTATAAATAAACGACCAAGGAACTCTCCAGCTTCATCTTTATACAATGTTCTATCTTTCATTGCTTCAGAATCTTCTGTTAGATTTTGAAAATTGTCTATGCCTCTATAAAGTGTAGCCATAGTTTTTTCTTCAATATCATTCCATACGTTTTTTGTATGTTTTCTCATGTAGGTGACTTCGCCACGAAACATAAGGTTGTCACATACAAAGATTTGCGCTCCTGAACAAAAGCCATTGCTCATTGATTTGTCATAACTAGAACGAATACCAATTGCATAACCCATTTCTGGATTTGATTGTGATTCGTACTGCAAGACTGCAAACATTCTTTGGTCTTTATTTTCACCACCACTTAATGCATACTGATCTTTTGAAAAAGAATATTCATTAAGCAGTCTGTCTGCTATTTTTCTCGTATTTACTACCAAGTCTTCATATCCAACTGGTATATACGTATCGGTTTGTTTTGGAAGGGGAACGGATGCAACTTCATCTAAAGTTGCTATTCGTCCACCACAGTGTGTCATTATCATAATTTTTTATCGTTTAGCATATTCATAATAAAATGGCATTATTATCATACCACATTCTGTATCAATGCATTTCCATATATCAAATGTTCTGTCACCATCATTTTCAGCATCTTTTTCAAATTCAAGTAAGCTTTGACAATGAGGACATGTACGTTCTTGTTCCATAATGTTTCCTTTGAAAGTTTGCCCCGTTACAGGCTGTAGAGTAGTAGAGTTGAGGTAAGGTGCAACGGGGCTGTAGGTCGGATTACCAGAGTCTAGTTCTTCGTGAGTTTCAATCGAGTACTAGCGTATGTGTATAACTGTCTTTTTAAATACACATCAGACTTATCTGTTTTAGATAGTTTGTTGTATATATACGACTCATTGTATCCTAAGACATATCTAAGATTGTCTTTGTATTTGTGTAATTGTCTTTTGCTCATCATTCTTATTTCAATAATTTGATTAGCATATGTTTTTCCATAAGTTTGTGACCTTGCTAGTTCTGTATCACGATGAAGGTCAGTAGATATGGCATTTTTGAATAATGTACCTAATGTTTTAATAGGTAATTCAGTTTGTCTAAAAGCATTAAGTTTTTCAATGGTTGAATAGTTTAAGCTTTCTTTTAATGGTGCGTTTATCATGTTTGTTCCTTTGTTAGTTTAGTTATAATTATACATAAATGCAACCTTTGTATATTAAAAATACACAAAAAGTTGATATTAATGAATAAATTGAGTAAAATTTGTTATGAGTATAGATAATATGATAGAGTGGTTGAAGAAAACTGAAGTACCACTCACTTCCATTTCTAAAAAAACCAATATTAGTCGAAAGACATTATATAATTGGATTAATGGTGGTGTTGTTAGGCCAAGGTCTTATCAAAAAGTTTATGATGCTTATAAAGATCAAATTAATCTGATAAATACAAATATAACGGTGGAAGGAAAAGAAAAAATGGAAGCCCAATACATTATTGATTTGCAAAAAGAAAAAATTGAACGATTGGAACAAACTATTGCTAAGCACAAATCAACGCCAATACAGTCAACTGTATGGGATAGTCTTCAATATGATTATACTGTAAAGTTATCTATTTCATTTAAAAACTTTAAAATGGGAAGAACTATTTTAGAAGTGGGTAATAAAGAACGAATATCTGAGGTATTAGGATATTCAATTCAAGAAATTAATGACTTTTGGGATATAGGTGTGTTATATACAAATTTTAAATCTCATCCCGTTGATGCTATTCTTTCTAAAGAAACTAAAAAAGAAATAGACAAGCAAGTATTATCTCTTCCAAATATTTTTGAAGCACTAAAAGATATGTTAGGTAATCATTACATTCCGCAACCAATTACGTACATATCTAAAGACAAGTCTTTTGTACATTCAATATCGTATAATAAAGTAGATTGGAGAAATAAAATAGTTGAATCAAAAGTACAGTTTTTGTTAAACGATTAAGTGGCTCCGTAACCCAATTAGGGGAATTTTACACAGAGCCACCACGCACCATTACCTACAGCAATTAGTATTGTCGTATTGAATCTGAACCACTGCCTTTATTTGTAAATAATAACTCTTTACGAGGTATTGATTTATATGTTTTAGAGGCTGCATTGTCAACTGCTTCAGCTTTTGTTTTTGGCAAACTATTCTTAGTCATTACAGCTAATTCATCTTTTGAGAAAGCTTTAAAATATTCTTTACGAATATCTGTTTCTTCAATAAAAGCATTTTCAACTATAATGTATGGAAGATCAAGTTTTAAAGCATTTAACAATTTTCCAATTGTGCTAAAATTGGCATTTGTCCAATGTTTATCAAACCAGTGTTTTGTCATATTAGTTAACAACTCTTCGTCTGTTTTAGATGTAGCTATTGGATGGTTTTTAAACACTTCAGTTGGATAAGGTTTGTCTATGACTAAACCAATGCCTAAATCGTGAATTAACCAATTTAATACAATGCGATTATTGTCTTTATCTCTTGCATTTGTATCAACATTTGCACGTACATAATCACAAACAAATGGTTTAGCCCATTTATTTACTTTATTGTATTTAAGTTGGTCAGGGTCTTTTTCTTCAGCTTTTTCTTCATAGTATTCATCATCTTTATCCTCTTTTGTAATTGCAGTTTTAACAATAGTTACATATAGTTTAGAGTTAAATACATCACCATTCCATGCTTGTATGATTATATTGCTAAATGGTACACTTGTTTCTTTTTTAATATTAGATTTAAGCGTACTTACTTTGTTTGCAAAATCAAATGATATAGAATTTCTATTATCATCATTTAAAACAGGGCAATCATCTAAATATTGACCAATTGCAGTTTCACTGAGAAATACTTCTTGTAGAAACTCTTCGTTATCACAGAACTGATCTTTAGCGAACTCTTCAAACAATACATTGTCATATACAGGAACCATGTCTGCTTTTTCTTCACAAGCTCTGAATGTATCTTCACCTATAACATCACAAATGTATTTCCATTTAGTTTCATCTGATTCTAGGTTTGAAGCTAAATCAGTTAAGAACTCTTCTAAGTTATCATTAGTTGTATTATTCCAAGAGTAATCATCTAAAAACTCTACAAAATCATTATATTCTGCTGATTTTACGCCTAATTTATCTACTGCAAGAATTTGTTGACTCATTGATGATTTAGATATTTCTTTTAACATAGGAGACATTAAAGTCATGTCTACCTTTTTTTTTGCAAGAAAATCCTTTATCAAGAAATGAATATTACATAAAGCTAATGCAGTGTCTACCCAAGCTATGCTTTTACCAAAATGAGAAGACAAAGCTTTACGTGTAGTAATAGCACCTTGTTCAACTAAATGGTCTATAGCAAAACTAGCATCTAAATGACTCATAGGTACTGTAAACATATTAGTAGATACTTGTTTAGTTATGTCATCAACTTGCCCATTTGATTCAAAAGCTGGTATTTCTATAAGCTTTAAATCTTTTGCAATTTGCACACGTTGGTGACCATTAATAATAACATTTTCACCTTTATCATTTACACGATAAGTAATAGGTGTTTGTATGCCAATCTTAGCAATATTAGATTTTAACGCTTTATATTCAAGTGATTTCTTGCTTACTGTATTTGCTCTGACGTTACCTTCAGAGATTAGTTTAATTACTGGTATTGTGTTGTTCATTTATTTCCTTTGCTATTCGTTTATTAATTGATTTTATACTAACAGTTTTTTTTGAATTAAGATGTTCAGAATGATGATGTATAGATATTGTCCATTCTAAGGCATCCATAAAACCATCTAAATAATCCTGATTAGGTTTTTTTACTCCAAAAGCTCTAGATTTCATTAATTGTACTAACTTTAAAAGTATTTCACTTTTTGTTTTTCTTTTCATTTATAACTACCTTCAATGAATAGATCTATTTTCTGTTGTATGTATGCTAGTTCGTTATCTAACTCTATTTTTCTTTCTAACGCTTTACTTGTTAGAAGCTTTTTTTTAACTTTGTTTTTTGTTTTATTCATATTTTGTAAAGTGGTAAAATATTATTCCTTTTTATTTTCTTTATACTTTTCCATATCTTTAAACAATACTTTTCTTAATTCACTATATCTATGTGATTGTAATAGTATTATGTAAAAACTTATTCTATTGGGTTTATATCCGTATAATAGACCCATGTTTTCAGGTGTTTTTATTTTATTTTTACTCATTTAATGCTCCTGTTTTGTATGTGTAAGGTTTAGAGAGGGCAAATTTGCATAAGTATATGTTATTGTTATACTTACGTGTTTTTTGACAGGACAAAAATGTCCTCTTTAGTAATTAATAGGGATGAGTTTTACAGTTACGCACGAACGGACTTAATAACTTATTTAATCTATTTGATAAGCTCTGCTAAATCAAACCACGAGTTTTAATCTCGTAAACTCATCCCATTAGCTAATATTTTAGCCTATCATTTAATCTTAACTGTATACGCTCAAAGAACACACCAATGCTGTTAGTGTTTTTAGTCTAGACTTTGGTACATTGAGTCGCAGGAGATATGATAGGCTAATTAATATAAAGGGCAGCCACATCATGCGGAATCCATGACTGCCCAGACCAAGGAGGTCTTAATTTATCCATTCATCATATATTGCAACGATTGCTATTACATACATGCTGATTGCTAAAACTGTTATAAGTAATTGCATTAATATAATCATGAGTATTGTTCCTTAATTTGATTAACTATTGCACTGTTATAAAACAACCAATAAAGCTGTTTTTTACTGCGTTTTTTAACCTTGTATAATGGTTCATTAGTGCGTTGATGAAACCACTCTACAAGCTGATATTTATGACGATACAAGCATTGCATTTTTTTACCTGCTATTTTTTTAGTGTAGGGATTAAATAGATACACCTAATCACTAGGACTAAGTGTATCTATGGGAAGAACTATCTCTCTTGAACAGTACTAAACCTTGATAAGCCTTTCCTATCATTGATTGGTTCAGGTCGAACAACCTTATAAATAGTTGTAAGAAAGCCACCATTAGAACAACTGGCTTCCACTATATCATCAGAGAAATGGTAGTTGTTCTGCATATCTAACAGGCTTTCACGAACCTCAGCACGCTCATCCTCTGTATGCCAGATTTTGATGAGCTTAGCATTAGCTACCTGAGTAGCAAATCTATCATCGCTCATATCATTGATAGATTCGTGACTGATTTCACCAGTCTTGTGGTTAACAGTCACATTAGATTGAGTAGATTTATACTCAGCATTAGCACTATGTATATGTATATCTAATTTCATTGTCTTATTCCTTATCTTAGTTAATTAACAGTGGCGTTTGCGCCACCACAACGAGGGCGTACCATCTTTGAATTGGGTATGGCAGATAACTACAGCAAGTAATCGTGAGGTGTTTAAGTAGTGTAGTAAGCTATTTAAACTGGCCTGTATGTATACTGCAAGTAGACAGTTTAAACAACGGAGTAAACTCAACACGATTACACGTCGGCATGCCCAATTCAAAGGGGGTAGGGGTACTGTATATTACCCACACACATTCTAGATCAAATTTTTAAAAGTGGGGTAGAGACAAGCGCATTGCAATTCATATCTTTCTTTATGTCAAGAAAGTATTTTAATCCCAATACAGGTATTCTATCAGAGTTTAACAATGAGGAAAACGATTGGGTTGATTGCAATATAGATAATACAAATATTGAAGAGTTTTTACTTTTACGAGATTATATCTTAGCTGAAATGCAAATTGAATCAACAATAGAAATGCAATATGACGACTATGAAGTGCAATATGAAAAAAAATTAAAAAAAGTGTTGCAAAACTAGGTGTAACGGATGCTTTTTATACAGTATATATACAGTATAGTATATAACCAGTATTATTATACTACGTATAATAATACAGTAAAGTATATATACAGTAGTTCTGATGGATTATTTAACTAGAAAGTTAAAAATAAACAATTATCAGGATGTAACCTACCCTGTATATACCAAAAAAGAAGCAATCGAGAAACAAGTTGCCTATAAACCTTGGAAAGAATGTAAAGCAGGGGATTATGGCATTACCGATGATAACTATATTGGAGAATGTATTGCAAAGAACCATTATAAGAATGGAATTGAGTTACAATTTGTCTTTGGGCGGATGTGGTTAAACGATAGAGCAAGGTTATTATACGAACCAAGAAGAGAATCTGGTAATTATGCAACTGTGTCATCGGAATCTTGGGAGTACATAGAAGGGAAACATGGCAGAACGCAACGAGCAGTAGATATTTACACAAGAATGCTGCTTAGTGGTCAGGGCATAAATTGGTCAATTATTGGAAAAGCCTATAGACCAAAACAAGAAAGACCAGATTTATCAGCAAAAAGATTATTTAAACAGGAGACTGTCAAACAAATGGTAGATAAAAAAATAGATAAAGCTTTACAAGAGCGTGGTATAGCAGAAGGCGATGTTTTAGATGTAATTGCTGACGCAATTGGTCTTGCAAGAGTCAAAGAAGACCCAGGAACAATGTTGCGTGGGGCAGAACAATATATACGCATATTAGACATGCTCCCTAAAAAAGCAGTACAAACAGATACAATGCAAATTGATATGACAAGTCAAATCGTAGATCAAATTGCAAAAGAAGAAAAACGAGTAAAACTTGAACAAAAGAAAGAAATAACACATGATGGATGAGAACAGAGGTTTAGATTCAATTGATACACGCCCTATATGGCTCAAAAAACGCATTCTTTTAAAATACATAGATGAAGACCAAATGGAACTATTTTATTCGATTTTAAAGACAATTGCGGAAGAAAACGGAATTAAAGTGGAAGATGGTGAAGCAGATTACGTATTAGGTACTGATTATTAACAAACGCACACAAACTCATACTGGTTAAGTAAAATACAAAAGGTGTCAGCAAAAGTTAATAATAAAACTATTTTAAGCAAATTGAAGCAAGATATGGTTCTTTTTGGTAAAATAGCTATGCCTCAGATGTTTTCTGTGCCATCTCCGCAGTTTCATTACACAATATCAAAAGATTTGCTTGATAGTGAAAAAAAGCAAATTAATATTATCGCCCCCAGAGGTCACGCTAAAAGTTCAATCGTAGGTGGTGTCCTCCCTATGTACCATTTAATGTTCGATGAAGGAAAAAAGCTAATTGTCTTAGTATCTCGAACTCAAGACCATGCTGTAAAGCTTTTAGGTACAATAAAAGATTGCTTAGACTATTCTCAACAGTTTCGGCAATTGTTTGGTTATTGGGGGCAACATTCTGCACGAAGTTGGGCAAAAGCAGAAGTGGAGCTAAAAGATGGTTCTATGATAATCTGCAAAGGAACAGGACAACAGTTAAGAGGTATTAAAGTAGGAAACCAACGACCTACGCTTATTATTGTTGATGACCCCGAAGATGAAAACAACACTAAAACCGCTGAAGCTATGGAACATAATCTTAGATGGCTTTTACAATCAGCAGTTCCATCAGTTGACCCGCAAAAAGGGAGAATTATTGTTATTGGCACTCCTCAACACGAAAGATGCTTAGTTGAAACATTAAAAGTAATGAAAGGGTGGACAAATAGAGTTTTTAAGCCAAATATAGAAAAAAACATCTCCCTGTGGGAAGAATGGTGGCCTGTAAAAAAATTAATACAAAAAAAAGAAGAATTAGAGTCAATTAATAGACTTTCTGTGTTTTACAGAGAATATATGTGTGAAATTGTTGGTGACGAAGATCAATTGTTTAAAAAGGAAGATATTCAACATTATGAAGGCAAATTGCGTTTTAATAAAGAAGGAAATGCAATGTTAGACCTTACAGAGCTAGATGGTGAGAAAGTTGACGAATCTGTACCAATTAATATTTTTACAGGCGTTGACCCAGCTTCTAGCGTTAAACAAACTGCAGATTATTCTGTAATTTTTAATTTAGGGGTAGATGATAAAGGTAGGAAGTTTGCATTGCCTTATTACAGAAAACATGCAAAACCACTTGCTTTAGCTGAAGCTATCGTAGATAACTTTAGAATGTATCGCAGTACTAAAACAAGAATTGAATCTGTTGGGTATCAAGAAATGTTACGTCAATACGTTCAAATGAGATGTGATGAAGAAGGGTTATACATTCCTGGCTTAAACATAAAAGAAAATCCCAGAAGTAGTAAATCTCACCGATTAGAGAGTTTGCAACCCTCTTTTGCTAAAAAAGAAATATTTATTATGAAAAACATGCAAAACCTTGAAGATGAGATGCTTTTATTCCCACGAGGTAAGCATGATGATATTTTAGATGGATTATATTATGCATTTAAAGGTTCATATAAACCTCACCATGAAGACGCTGAAATTCCTACGCTTGGAACAAAGTGGCTTCAATCAAATGACTGGCAAATAACTTAATGGGGTAGCAACGAGCATTCTGAGGTTAATAATTTTTCCTCCAGTATGCCCCACACCAAGAACAAAGTTGTAACCGAGTCTGAAAAACTTTTAGACCAATTTCATGGCGAAAGAGCTGAATGGGCAATTCAGGCCATGGAAGATGACGAGTTTAGAAACAATCAGCAATGGAAAGCTAGTCATGTTAATACATTAAAACAAAGGTCGCAAAGTCCTATTGTTGATAATGTTGTTCACCCTGCTGTTGAACAAGCAAAAGCTCTAATTACTGCAAACAAACCAAAATTCCAATCTACAGGTAGAGACGATAGCGATATTAAGGTTGGTAGAATATTTTCAGACATCATGTCTTATATCTGGGATAAGTCAAATGGCAATGTACAGATCAAACAAGTAATTGATGATTATTATGTAAAAGGTATGGGGGTCATTCAGGCTTATGTTGACCCAATGAAAGATTTTGGACGTGGGGAAGTATGCATACATAGCATTGACCCGCTTGATGTATATATAGACCCAAATAGTAGAGATACGTTTTGTAGAGATGCATCTGATATAATTATTGCAAGATTATTTACAGAAAAACAATTAAAACAATTATATCCGCAAGTAAATCCAAAAACAATGGAAACATCTGCAAATGACAGATACCCTGCTATGTCACGTGAAGGAACAGAAAGTCAAAGCATCGGCCCAATGTCAAATGACACTTATTCTACCGATACTAAGTATTACGAGGTTATTGATAGGTATAAAAAAGAAAAGCATAAATATTTTCACGTATTAGATACTTTAACAGGACAAGAAGTTGTTTTAAATAAAAAAGGCTATGCTGAATACGAGCAAGAACAAGCCATTAAAATGACTAACGCTGAAGGTACAAATTACGTTACAGAAAAAGCAAGTGTAGCAGAGTTAATTGGTGTTTATGAAGCTACAGGCGGTATCTATCACTATATGGAAGATTTGCAAACTGGTCAACCAACAATGATGCCAGGGCCTGAACATGAAGAAGCAATACCTAATAGTGGGCATCAAATTGAAATTATAACAAAAGCTGATTTAGTTGAATTAGGCATTATTATTGCAAATAAAATTAAAACAGATAGAATAAGAAGGATTCTTTGCGCAGGGGGAAATCTATTATATGATTACATAATGGATATTGATGAATATCCAATAGTAACATTAATGAATAGGCATAATCGCAATCCATTCCCAATGAGCGATGTTCGTTTTGTAAAGCCAATTCAAGAATACGTTAATAAAATTACTTCATTAATTATTGCTCACGCATCTAGCTCAACCAACACAAAACTATTAATTCCAAGAGGTTCAATGAATCGTAGGCAATTAGAAGAAGAGTGGGCAAGAGCAGGTACAGGCGTAATTGAATTTGACCCTGAACTTGGAACACCAATTGTAGCAGGGCCGATACCGCTACCTAACGAATTATACAAAAACAGAGAAGATGCAAAACAAAGCATATATCATATTCTTGGCATTCACCCTTTACAACATGGCGACCCATCTGCCGCTCCAAGCACTTACAAAGGCACTGTGGCTATTGATGAATACGCTCAACGAAGAATTAAATCAAAAATTGACGATTTGGATGAAGCATTAAATCAAATTGGCAAAGTAATCGTTCAATTAATTCAGCAAACATACACTGATGAAAAAGTAGTTCGAATTATGAAACCAGATGGCCGATTAGCTGAAGCGACTATGAATCAACCTATTTATGATGATTTTACAAATGAAATTATTGGACGTGTTAATGACGTGACAATTGGAAAATACGATTTAATTGTTGTTAGTGGCTCAACGCTTCCATCAAACAGATGGGCAAGATTTGATTATTACATGACCTTGTATGAAAAAGGCATTATTGATGCTCAAGAAGTATTAGAACAAACAGAAGTAGCAGATACAGAAGGCGTTATGCAACGAACAAGCATTATTCAGCAACAACAACAAATGATTCAGCAGTTAGAAGAAGAACTTAAAAATACTAAGGGCGATTTACAAACTGCACAACGTGAATCAACGCACGATAGAAAACGTGTTGAAATAGAAAAATTTAAAACAAAGCTGAACTCATCTTCAAATAAGAATGAGTCTGCAAGTAAGCTATTTGAAGCTCGATTAAATGACGAGTTGCGATTAGCTAAAGAAGATTTAAGACGAGAAGAATCAAACCAAGGAACTATTGCTGTTGATTAACAAATAGTCCTTATAGGAGAAATAAATGTCTGAACAAACACAAACCTTGAATGCTGAAGCAAACGAACCTGAATATTTTGATTTAGGAGGAAATGCGCCAATTCAAGAAAGTGGAATAGGTGAGGAAGCAGTTCCAAATCCTGTAGATCAGTTGGAAGGCTATGATGAAAGTCTAGCACCTCCAACATTTCAAAACTTAGAAGCCGTTTCTGATGGGGAAGCCCCAAAAGAAGACACTTCACGTTTTGAATACTGGCAGAGCAAATACGACCAAAAGGCAAGTGAATACAACAAACTAGAAGACCAAATGGGCCAATATGAAAAAGTTGCACCAATTGCAAACTACATTCAAGAAAACCCTGACATCTTAAAAGGCGTTGCTAAATCACTTTCTGGAGATACCCCAACTGTTGCCGATAATAACGAACAGATGGCATCCCCAAAGAAACCAGTGCGTCCCGCTAAACCTGTCAATTACGACTCTTCTGAAGCTTACATGGATTCAGAAAGCGCAAGTTATAAGTATCGTGAAGCAATTGATAACTATAGAGACGAAATGATTGATTATAGTGACCAAGCTGAACAATACAGAATAAGAGAATTAGAAGCAAAAGAAAATCAAATACGTCAAGCGCAACAACAATATGAAGCGCAACGTCAAACAGATAATACACGAAATGAACTTATGGGTAAGTATGGATATAGTCCTGACAAAGCTCAAGAGTTTTTGCAGTATTACTCTAGTCCTGATTCTTTAACGCTAGACAATCTTGTTCGTTTAGATAAAATGCGCTCCGCACCAAGTCAAGCTGAAGTTGAGCAAAGGCAAAGAGCCGAAATGATGAAGCAAAAACAAAATACTTTGAATACGCCTCCACCCGCAGGGGTCGTGAGTGCCCAATCAGAGCCTCAAGTTAATGAGGAAGATGCTTTTAATCTCGGTTTGATGCGAAACAGAAGATAATGGTTTAATTTTAACGGAGAAAACAAAACATGGCAAATAACGCAAAAACACTCGGCTCTTCAGGTGTATTATACACAGATAGACGAGATTTCTACATGCGCCCAAATGTTGTTAAAGAACTCTGGACTGACGTAACTCCTTTTACTACAGTTGTTGCTAACCAGCAAACAATTTCAGGATTAAAAGACCCTCAGTTCAAGATGTTTGAACATCGCAACCCTTGGCAAAAACAATACTTTCAAACTAGCACAAGTAGTGCTTTAGCTGCTGATAACGCAGCTGACACTTGGGCAGTTACTGCAGGTTCAGTAGTTGGAATGGAAGGCGAAGGCGGAGATCATGGGTATAACAGTTGGATTGGACTTGAATGTGAAGTCTGGTCTGCTTTAACCCCAGGTTCTACTAAGCGAGGCGTAGTATTAATTACTGCTGTTGCAGGTAGTGGTTCAAGTGCAAACATAAGTGTTAAAAATATGGGAGATGCTCCATTTACTCCTGCAAGTGGCGACTACTTAGTAGTTGTTGGTAATGCTTATGGTGAAGGTACATCAGCTGGAACTGCTTGGAGCGATGAGCTATCAGTAGTTTATAACCAATGTCAGATATTTAAGACTCCTCTTCAAATTACTGGTACTCTTTTAGAGTCATCATTAAGAGGCGAGTCATCTGAGTTGGCTAGACTAAGAGATCAAAAATCACAAGAACATAAGATTCAAAAAGAACGTGCGTTCTTATTTGGACGTTCACCGATTAATACATCTGGTGGTTTTGATGATAACTCACTATCTGACGCAAATGGCAACATTGTTCGTTCTTGCATGGGAATTATCCCTGCAATTGAGAAACATGGTGCTAATTCAGGTGCTGACCAAAGTATATTCGAAATCTCAGAAGCAAGTTACGCTTATGGTGATTTTGTAGACAATATGGAAAAAGTGTTTCAATACGTTCCTGAAGCAGGTGTTAAACGTGCTTTTTGTGGAATGGGTGCAATGAGCTACTTTTCTAAAATGTCTGGTTCTTCTGGAATGGCAGGAAACTCAGGTTGGACTGTAAATCTAAGCGACATGAAACGTGATAGCTTAGGTTTTAACTACAGAGTCCTTGAGTCACCTCATGGAGCAATTCAGTTAATTCCAACTCCAGTTCTCAGAGAAGCGTACAACAAAACTATGCTTATTGTTTCAGATGAAAATCTGTTTCATGCACAGTATAGAGCGCCAAAGTTCCAAGCTAACATCTTAACTGATGATGCTTACGATGGTGTTAAAGACCAGTACATGTCTGATGAAGGAATTGGTGTTACACTAATTGAAAGTCACAAGCTATTTAACATCGTAGCATAAGGGAGGTTAATTATGGCTAGACCTTATTTAGGTGGTTCAAATGCAGGTATAAAAGAGCTTACTGAAGCGTCAACTTTATCGTTGGCAGATAGTGGTAAGGTTTTTATGCTAAATCATGCAACAGAGTTTGCAACAACACTTCCAGCTCCTAGTAATAAGGGTTGGGAAGGAACCTTTGTAGTAAAGGGAGCTCCATCAGGGGCTAACTATACTGTAGTTACTCCATCTGGAGCAATAATTGGTTCTGTAAGTGCTGGTGCAGCAGATGATGTAGCTGATACAAGTGATGGTAGTGATACTATTATTACTTTTGTTGGTGGTTCGTCAGTTGCTGGTGACTGGATAAAAATAGTTTCTGATGGCACTAACTATTACATAGTTGGTGGACTTGGAAAAGTTGCAGCTGGAATAACAATCAGTTAATACAAACTAAAAGAGTGAGGGGCTTTATGCCCCTCCTCTTACAAGGAAATATTATGGAAAGCAAAAAAATAAAAGAATCAAGAGTAGTCACTAATGGAGAAACGCTATTATCTACAGATAGTGAAGATATTATTTTTATGGAAGCATCGGAAGACGATGTTTTAATTAAACTACCAAAAGATTTAGTCTCAGGACAAACTTTTACCTTTATTCAATCAAATACATCAGGTGGCTCTACTTGTAGAATTACACCAATGGGTGCATCAAAAGTCATTGGATATGTTAGTCAGCAAGAAGGTGAAAATGGTGACCCAAGAATTGCTGATAGTTTAGTATCTGTTTTAGATGGAACAGATGGTAAATATATTCAGCTAGTCAAAGCAACAGGCCACCAAGGAAATTTTATTAAATTAATTTGCAATGGTAATAATTGGTACGTTGCTGGAGGTATGGGAATTTTTAGTCATGAAGCCTAAAAAGAAAACAGTAAAAAAGAAAGCGGTCAAACCGAGTAAAAAAAAAGATCCAGTTATGGACGCTTTAAGAAAGCCTATTAAAATATGACACATACAGAGCTAAACGCATACATTAAAAAAGTATTTCCAGATGAATCAGATGCTGATATAGCTCTGCATTTAACCGAGGCTTCTAGAGATTTTACTAGTAGGACAAAAATATTAGAAGGTATTGAAGAGTTTAATACTGCAGTTGGTCAACGATATTATGATTTAAATGATGTAGATGGAGATGGTAGTGAAACCGACCAAAGACATATTGTTGAAATAAATAGGGTTGAATACAATAATTATAGCATTGCAAGACTAGTTACGCCTCCTGATGAAACGGATATATCATAATGGCAAAAGCAGAAGCACAAAGTCACAATTGGTGGGTAGAGCGCAATAAAATTGCAATAGTTAAAACAACACTTTCTAGTGGAGCAAATTCATCTACATACGCAAGTCCAAATAGTGTAAAAACAATACGTCTTTATGTTTCTAGAAATGATTGGGATTTTAAAGCTAGTTCAGATTCTGATGCAGATAAAATAAACAATGGCGACAGTCCTAGTTTTGATAAAATATATCATGTTGCATTAGCGTATTACACGCTTGCAAAATTATTTGAAATAAGAGCTTCTGCAGATGAAGACCCAGAAATACTTGGGTTTGTTCAGCTTTGGAAAACTAAATATGAAGATTTAATAAGTAAGGCTAGAGGAACAACTAATTCAAATAAAGTTGGTAGAGACTCTGGTTATTCTATTGTGCCCAGCGATGGGTTTTTATTTTAACCAATATGACCATGAGATTAGTCACGCTCGGTAAGTCATAAGCAAGGAGAAACAAGATGGCAATTAATACATATTCAGTAAATGAAGCTAATAACGTAGGATTAGGACAAGTAGGGTCTGCTGTATTAGATGATGGTGAATCAGTAGCTAGTATCGGAAATAAAAAGGTAGTAGCAATAACAATGTTTGAAGATTGTACATTTACAACAATGACACAATCATCAGCAGATATAACTGGCACAGGAACATCTACACATGGCAACTCTTTAACTAGTTCTGATACAATACCTCAAGGGGTCACAATATTTGGTAATTGGAGTGCAGTCACTCTAGCTACTGGTCTTTGTATCTGTTATTTAGGCTAGATCAATGCTTGGATTAGCAGCAAGCCTAGCTAAAGGGGGAGCATCCCTCTTAACATACGTCAAGGACAACCTCAAGTTATACCTCGACTTCAAATCAAGTAGGTCAGACACACTTGCATTCCCATCAGAGGGTTCGACATCGTTTGATGGTAGTGATTATATAGATGCTTCTGTTTCTATATCTTCTGCAACAGATTGCACAGTTTCAGCTTGGGTTTTTCTTGATGCAACAGGAGCAGATAGATATTTATTTGATTTTAGAGTTTCAAGTGGGACTGGTTATATTTATTTAAGTAGTGCAAATCCCTCTGTCGTTAATAAATCAAGTGGAACTATATATGTTAATGGCAGTTCTGGAACTACTTCTATAACAGCGGGAACTTGGAATCATATATGTGTTACAGGAATAAGTGTTGAATGTAGTAAAGTTATTATAGGCAGTCAG